>Ga0190310_1000171_pt1 | contig 24542 bp, 25 predicted proteins | sample 48700778_MG_FD_165059 | JGI IMG/M metagenome (GOLD analysis project Ga0190310, IMG submission 165059) | Hydrothermal vent sediment bacterial communities from Southern Trench, Guaymas Basin, Mexico - 4870-07-7-8_MG | ecosystem: Environmental > Aquatic > Marine > Hydrothermal vents > Sediment ... | reverse complement strand
GTTTCATTATTTATTATCCATAGACAATAAGGATAACCTTCTTCTCCATAATTGATTATATAAATCTCCAAAAAAGGTTCTGACAAATCGTAATTATTATCATCTGCGTTTTGTATTAGTTCTATAATAAATCTAGGTCTAGCATTAAGGCGATCTAAAATTCTTTTTACACCTTTATAATCCACTGGAGTATACTCACCCCTATTTTTCTTTTCTATCTCTTCAGAGATCCGTTTTTGAATATTTTCAATAATTTCTTTTGGATTCGCCTCGCCCATCATATTTTATATCACCCATCTAATTATATCGCTCACAGATTTGTGTTGCGAAGGCAATGTCGCTTAACTGATGATATCTACAATTCACATAACCCCCCATTTCGCGCTTATTCAGATGTTTTATTTCAGATAACGCCACAGGAAGGATTATCAATTTATGAGATAAAAATTTAACGACTATTCTTTTCAAATATTCTGATACAATGCCTGTTTGATCTACTGATGCAAAAATAGAGGCGCAGAAAGAGGGGGTTGCAGTTCTACATGGATAAAATCCCATCTCCCTCATGCAGAGGGCTTTATATGAATTTTACATAAATGGTAAATAAAAACGGTTTTCCAGTATAAAGATGAATTTTGGAACATAAAGAATACAATTAAAATTATTAATAAGATTTATCTACGATTTTTTTCGTTAGATTAAATTAATGAAAAAATTTAAATACTATTGAATCATGGTATTTTTGAGATGATGAAGGATCCGTACTGGTGGACCGTGAAGGAATTCCGGAACCGGGCTGTAAGGTTAGATGAGATCAGGGAGTATATTGAGAGACTTACATTTATTAAGGAAAAGAAGGATGTGAAGCAAATTATTGAATATCTTGTGAGGAATGATTTGGCTGTGAGGGTGGTTGAGGATATCTATTTCATCAAGGATCCTTTTTATGATCCTCCATCCTTCGTTGTGCTTGCCCGCGGACTTAATAAGGCCGGTGTGAGGTGGTATTACGGACTGCTATCCGCCTATATGAACGGGAGGATGGTCCAGCAGGGTTTTTCTGGAGAGGTGGTAATCAACAATAAATATTCAGGTAAAAGAAAGCTGGGCGGTAAAAAATACGGTGTGAACGTTTACTTTGTAAAAACCACCAGAGAAGAGATGTACAAATTTGGACTTGAGGAGGTAAGGGAAGGGATCTGGGTCTCGGATCCGGAGAAGACCATTCTGGACTTCATTTACTTCAGCTACTATGGAACCTTCCCTTTTTTCATAATACAGGAGGTTGTGTTGAGTTACTTCGATCCCGATAACTCCCTGATGACTGCGAGGGGAAGAAACTACCGCAGAATGAAGGAGTATCTGAAGTACTACCCGAAATTTGTCCGCAACGAACTCTACGGCATGATCAGGGAGTGGGAACTCTACTACTACGATAAGAAGATAAAAGAGGTGTTTGAGGTATGAAGAAGAAGGATGTAATTGGTTTCTTGAGCGGAAAAGATAAATTTAAGGAAGACATTAAGAGGTTGTTTAAATGAGGAGGTTATTTGAATGAAAAATCTCAAAGAAATAAAAGAGATGCTGGAAAATCTCAAGGAGGAAATCCGCCGTAGATATAGAGCGGATGTTATTGGAATTTTTGGCTCATATGCTAGGGGAGAGCAGAGCGAAAAAAGCGATATAGATATTCTTGTGAGATTCCATGAAGATGCAACACTATTTGATTTCGTAGGTCTATCTATATTTCTTGAGGAAAAGCTGGGCATAAGAGTAGATGTGGTCCCGCAGGACACGATAAGGAAAGAAATTAGGGATCGAATTATGGGAGAGGTGGTCTCTGTATGAAAAGAGATGTTAAATTGTATATTCGAGATATAATTGATGCTATGTCCGCTATAGAAAGCTTTGTAGAAGGGATGGAACTTGAAGATTTTGTGAATGATGATAAAACATCAAGTGCGGTGATAAGAAAATTTGAGATTATAGGAGAGGCAGTAAAAAATATTCCTGATGATGTAAAGCAAAAGTATCCAGAAATTCCGTGGAAAGAGATGGCGGGATTTCGTGATAAACTAATACATTTTTATTTTGGAATAAAATACGAACTTGTATGGAACACAATTAAAAAAGAACTCCCTAATTTGAAACCAAAGTTTGAAAATATACTTAAAGAATTGAATGTGGTTGGAAACGAACTGCTCCAGAAAATTGAAGAAAAAGAGGAGGACATGGAACCTAGACTGTGATCTCCCAAACCGCAACCGCCCAAATAGAGAGATTTCTCCATGGTTTTTCGTGTCCGCATGGCTTACAGGACCTCATCACATGAAAAAGCCCGTAGAGGAATTTTACAATAGTGGTGAATAAAATCGTTCTTTCAATAAACTCGCCCTTTTGAGCAAGATAAACTCGCGCTCAGGGGATATCCTTCAGGCTCAGTCCCAGCTCCTCCAGCTTCTGGATGTATCTCTCAAAGGCGTGGTTCCAGTCCAGCCGGGTTATTCCACCCACGATTCGTTTAGGGACCTGGGCGAGGGCCACATAGTCCACGTTTTGAATTCCGAGCCTGCTGGCCCTTATGAGGAGGTAAACTCCCTTCCCTATGACCGCATAGGGTACTGTGTATGTGCGGATTTTCCTTGCGGATATATCCACATCAAAAACATCGTTTCCGAGATACAGGCAGTATTTCTCAGACAGGAGAATTTTCGGCAACTACTCCACCTCCTTTACCTTTTTCCTTATCTCTCTCAAATAGTCCCAGTACGCCCCCTTGAAGTTTCCAAAGGCCGTGAGGTATTTATCAGGAACGCTGTCTATTTTCATCAGTTCCTGTGTGAGGACCCTTTCCACGGTCCTGTAAAATTCAATTCTACCCGGATCTGAAAGGTAAAGTTCAATGAGCTTCAGCTTCAGCACGCCCATCTCAGCGAAGCTCCTGTCATCCGGAAGGATTTTAAACAGCGATCTGGATACCTCGTCCTCAAATTCCTTTTTCGCCTCCAGGAATGTCTTCACGCTCTGGCAGTAAATATCCAGGATAACTTTCTCCAGGGAGCGGAAGATCCATTCCTCAACATCCTCAACCTTGCGGTAGTATACCGGATACATCAGGGATCCGAAGGTTTCCACGCTGCTGTCTGGAACCACTCTCCAGTTATTGCTCTCCACAATTCTGTATATGCTTGCCTCCACCCGGTCCACGAAAAGTATTCTGTCCTCCAGCGCGTACTTCACCGGAACGGTGGTGGGATCCTTCCAGGCCATCTCCGCTTCCTCCCACTTCTCCCATTTGCCGTACGGGAGGAGGTCCTCATCCCTCAAACTCTCTCCGTTCCAGATTTTCAGCAGTAGCCGAATGCGCTCATCATCCTTCGGAACCACTATCGCGGTTTTGCCAAACTCCCTGAGCGTTACCTCACCTGTAAGCTCTCCGTTGAAGTACAGCTTCGGATTGAGGGCAACAGCTATAAGCTCGTTTGCGCAGGAATCTCCCTTCAGCAGGTTGAACTCCTTTACCTTGCCGTCCTTCTCGAACAGCGCCCTCGCTCTATAATATATTGTGATCTTCAGGGCCTCCACCCCCTGGTCCTGGATCTTATCATCTTCTCATCCTCTTCCTTCAAACTTTCAACAAACCTTTCGTACCTCTCAAGGAAAAGTGGGATTACGGATATTCCATACAATCTCAATATCACGGGACGAAATCTCGGATAGGCGCTGTAAAGCCATGTAATCCACGTTAGGCGCAGACTTTTCAAATTAACACCCACATATCTGAACACACGATTCACAGCAGTATAAGATGGGATCGCAGTATTTTCTGAAAAAAGCTCATGCAGAAGGTTTCTGCCATAGATGGAGAGAGGAATTTTCCTCTTGGGTGTGGACACATACATTTCCTTGAACTTCCTCTTATTCTCCATAAGATACTTCAATTCATTGTACTGCAAACCTGTATGGGCAATTACCCTGAGAATCAGGGAGTAATCAGCATAGACGCCTCTATCCTTTATAAGCCTCGCCTTCGTATCTATTTCCCTTGGTTTGTATATCCTTATCATCATGATGTTTAACTACTTTAAAGTATTTAAACATTCCCACTTACCGCCAACATAGTTTACAACTCCAGATCCATTTCAAATATCTGTTCCACACTCTCTATTTCTCTGAATTCCTCTATCTCCATGTCCTCCTGCTCCATCTCTCCCTCTATCTTTTCCATCTCCTCCATGAATGCTCTCTTCACATCATCCTTGGAGTACTTCTTATCCGTAATCCTTTCGTACTCCCTCAGAGCGCCAAACATTTCGTAGGCCTTAACTCCAATGGGCTCGTTGAAAACTTTCCTTGCAATATCTCTCAGAAAGATTATCTCCGGCTTTTTGAATATATTCTCATAAGGCAGATAGGATGTCATTATCACATGAGAGTGGGGATAATCCGTGTTGTAATGCAGACCGTAAACAAAATACACGGACTGGTACGACTTTACCCTCAAAAATCTCAACATAGTCTCCTGCGTATACTTCGCAAGAAACTGTGGTTCAAGATATCGCACCGGAGAGAAAATTATCATCCTTGTAAGCTGGTTGTACCTGAACTGGCTGTCCATGAGGAGAAGGTCCCTCAGCTGAACCCTCCTGCCTGTCATCCAGAAAAGGCCACGGTACTCCTTAGCAGTGTCCTTGGTCTTTTTGTGGACGTAGCCCAGAACCCGCGGGAGCGCATTGCCTCCCGAATAGTACTTGGTGTAAACTATCAGAAACTACCACCTCCCCTCTATATGCATTATCTTGCCGAGCCATCTACCTACCTTCTGCCAGCGCTTCTTCCTCCTGTCCCAGATTGAGTTATCCTCGTAGATCACATACTCATCATCCTGGTAGATTATATGCATTCCATACACAAACGGCGGATCCCTGCTCTCGTCAAGATACACTTTCGGCTTCTCCATCTCCTGCGTTTGCTGGGGCATAGGCTGTGGCTGAGAGGCAGGTTGCGGTGGAGCCTGCTCGGACTTTCGCTCAGGCTCCGGCGGAGGAAGCTGTGGAGGCTGAGGTCTGCGGACCTCGCCCCTCTCCTCTCCCGGCGGTTGCTTAATCTCGCGAGGTTCGGGCCGTGGTCCTGACTCAGCCTTCCTCTCTTTACGCGCCCTGGCCTCCTGCTCCAGCTTCTCAAACGCCATGTCAAGCACAGAACCCTGGGCCACGGGCTGAGGAGCCGGCTGACGCTCCGGCTCAGGTAATTTAGGCGGGGCTGGCTGAGCCGGAACCATCATCTGTATAGGAATGGGTATATGCTCCGGCTTCGCCCTCATCAAATCCAGATCCCTGAAATCCCTCTCCTCTATACCTCCCTTACCACTGACCAGATACTCCTTGATCTCCTCACGCATGTCCTCCAGCTCTTTCCTCAGCTCCTCTATCTCATTTTTTACCTGATCCAGGGCCTCCCTCAGCATTATCTCCCAGAAGGCCTCAAAATTGTATTTGAGATTGAACTTCCTGTAAGCTTCCTCCTTCACGAGCTTCTTCGCCGTGTTGAGAAGAAGTATTTTCGGAGGTAACTTGGCCTGCTCCGCAAGCTCCTTCAGAGTTTCATACTCCTCCGGCGATAGCCCCACAGTCAATCTTTTCAGCTCCTTTTCATCCTCATCAGGCATGAAATACTCTATGGAATAAGAGTATTTAAATCTTCCGCTGATTGTAAAACATAATTTGTCGTTGTACTCTTACTTTTTCAATCCATTGTAAAATTTGATGTTTAATTACTTTAAAGTATTTAAATATTTGTAGAGACCTACTTTACGCTCTCTCTTGAATTTCATAACTCAATGTAGAATCCCTTATCTTGTTATTATCTGCACTTTTTTACATATATAACTTTTTTATATGTATAAGAGAGTGCAGTAATGAGTTTATATATAACCGTAAAACCGTTATATACGACAAATATGACATATATAACAGAGTGCAGTAATGTTACATAACAGCCTTACTTATGTAAAAATCTTATATGTATAACGAAGTGCAGTAATAGATAGTAAAAATCTTACTTATATCAAAATTTGACATATATAACGGAATGCACCATGTAACCTTCACATTTTTATATATGTAAAAATTTGACATATATAACCTCGCTATGTATGTTTTCTTCACAGAATTATATATGTAAAATTCTGATATGTATAACTTCGATATTTAGTAAAATTTTTATACATATAAAATCATGCAGTAATATGTCCAGGGATGATGATCTCGCCTACATGTATCTGAACCTTCTCAAAAACGATGGCGCCATGCGTATCCTGTCCTACCTCTACAAGAAAAAAGCCGGTGCCTCCATATCCAGGATCATGAGGGAGGCCAAGGTAACCACAAATTACAGAATTATGAAGGAGAACATAAACATCCTGGAAAACCTGGGACTCGTCACCGTAACTCCTTCCCAGATTAAGACCTTCGGCAGAAGGGCGTTGATAGTGGAACTCACCACCCTTGGGTACGCATATATGGATCTTGTCAAGAGCTTCATAGCACAGATAAAGGATATGCTTCTAAGTTTCAAAATCGGCAACCGCTGAAGTCACACATGGGGCAATATCTTTACAAACATTTAATTACTACCACTTTTTACCTTTAAGTATGAAAGGACAAGATATGAATGTAATACTATTTAATCTGAGTAAATCAGTTATTACAAACCAGCTTGATATGCTGCAAATAAGAGCTGAACTCTTAGAAATTAGAACAATAATCACAGCAATGATTGCAGAAGGCCTCAAATTTATGGGAGAACCAGATCTAAAGGATAAAATCCGAGATATGTATATCAAATACCTTGAAATCAGAGAAAGAGTAAACAACCTTATAGAATTAGAACTAGACTTAATTGAAAAAATTGAGAAGGGTGAGCTTTCTCCTTTTGAATTCGAAAATAAGCTTCCTGAGACCAATAAACTATTTAGAGATATTCAGAAATTCAGCACAGAACTCTACAAAATAGAGAACAATATAGTAGCTGAGTATCTCAAGAGGGTTTTGGAATTACCCGAATAAGTCTTCGTCACGTTTACGTGGTTATGTTCAATTTTCAGGGGCCCCCTAAACTGAACATAAGATATAGTTATGTTCTATTTTTTATCAAAACCTTTATATTACACCACCTCTTATGATTAAATCATGATGTTTAGATTAAATTTAGGTCGTTGCGCCTACGTTGAACGAACAGAGCGCAAGATAGTATGTATAGCCCCGAGACTAAAGAAAATTACCATCTGTCAGAGTTATTACCCTAAGGAAATAGAAGGCGGCGGCTACATAAACCTACCCTATGTTGGCGGTGGCGGTGGGTTTTTCAAATGGAAAGGTATGGGATGGAATTGTATATCTTACAAACCCGTCACCTACGAAAAAATTGTGGAAATAGATTAGCTCCCCAAAAAAATAGGAAAAGAGTTCAGGGATTTGCTAATGCGTGGAACCACGCAAACAGTACTCCTGATACCACAAGCGCAAGTATTATGTCTATTTCTATGGCAAGAGTGAACCAGCGCTTCGCCTTGTACTGTGCCTGTGGGTCCTCCTCGTGCTCCGCCTTTATTCTGTTCACAGCATAGAGAATCCACGGCAGAGCCATTAAAAATGCTGCAGGTATTATGATTATCCACGTGTAGAGATTACTCCAGAATCGCGCCCACGTATCGTTGGCTGTCTGATTCTGGTCCGCGCCATAGTTCACGGATATGCTCCCGGTCTGTTGCGCAACCGCTAAATTGGAGAACATGCTCCCGAACAGGAGCATAGCCATTATTCCCAAAACCACAAAACTCCTCATTTATTCACCTCCTTTTTTTGTGCGTGAATTCTTCTCTAATCTTATCCAACAGCTCAGGATGGTTGTTCTTCAAGTGGTCATAAATAGTTATGAAAAAGAACAAAGTATCCTTATAGTCCATGCCCTCACTCGCCGCTATGGTTTTGAATTTTCTACGCTCTCCCCTGGTAGTTTCTATCACTATTCTCACGACATTTCTTTTTTTCTTTCCTGCGCTCCTCATTACGTATCGCCTCCTTTCTCCTTCAGCTCTATGGTTTTCGCTATAAGATTAACATGGGCTATGCCCTCGTCGTCCACTTCCACGGCCACCACGCCCTTCTTCTGGGCGTAGCCAAGGACCATCTTCACGTCCTCTCTGCTCACATCTAGCTGTTTGCTCACCGCATCTATGAGCTTGCTTCTCTCCGCGCTTCCGCCATGGCTCTCAAGGTACTCCTTTATCTTGTTAAGGATCTCCATCTCGTATTCTGAGAGTCCCTCTTCTTCCTCGGTCACGGGCTTTCCTTTCCTTGTCAGCAGGATAATCAGCAGAACTATGAGAATGATGATTACCAGCAGAACTATGAGCCACCACGGGAATCCTCCTCCGCCTACGCTTGGTGGAGCTGTAGAAGCCGGGGCTTTGTTTACCGTTAGGTTCCAAGAATAACTTACGGCGTGTACTCCATCCGAGATTACGAGGGTGAGCGTGTGGTTGCCCACATCGCTTATCTTTATCTTGAGATACTGCCCGTATCCTACCGTTTCGTTATCAAGAAGCCATGTGTAGTTTATCTCATCTCCTTTGACATCTTCCGCAACCGCGTAAAATGTTATCTCTTCTCCAGCCGTTATGTTCTGCGGTATGTCGCTCTCCCTGAGATACGGCGGGTAGTTGTAATCCACCGTTACCTCAACGGTTGCATTGTTCTCGTTGCCCGCATTATCCACAACCACCACAATAATCTGATATGTGCGGTTATCTTCCAGCGTGAGGGTGTAGTTCGTAAGGCCGGTGGCATCTATCTGCATAATCAGAGCTCCGTTGGAGTAAACGTATATGTAAACATGCGCAACTCCATTCGCATCGCTGTAAGTAAAGTTCACGGTGTAGTTGAAGGTGAGGGTGAGTGTTTCCGGCTGTGAAGTTATCTTAACGGTTGGAGCGGTCCAATCCACAATCACGGTAGCTTTGACCTGCACATCCTCGTGATTTCCTGCCTTATCGTAAGCCACAACCGCTATGTCGTAAACTCCTTCCCTGCCGAATGGCAGGGTGACCGCTGTCTGGTTCGGGAGGTATGTTCCCAGATATATCCAAGAGCCACCATCTATGCGGTAATAAACCTTGAAATATGCTATACCGCTCAGCGTGTCGCTTCCTCCTATATCAAAAGTTATTTCCGTTGCATTTGTGTATTCCGGTAGGCTTGTAGTTATCTGTGAGACCGGGGGCGTGGTATCCACAACAATGGAGGCACTGTATATCTCGCTCTCCACACCGAGTTCCGTCACGAATTTCACATAAACGGTATGTTGCCCATCGGTGATGAAATCAACCGCTATCTCCGTTGTGTAGTTGTAGTATTTCCAATCTCCACTATCCACCTTAACCCACATTCCCACTATGCTGAATACAGGATCCGTGGCGCTGAGGTAGAATACCACAGTCGCGTTGTTAGTCAGGTTGGTATCCGTGGTTATGGACCCTGTGGGGCGGTGTCTTACCTCGTAAATCCAGATTTGCGCAGTTGCTACATGACCCCAGACATCCTTGACAAGTATGGTTATGGTGTAGTCGCCTTCCGCGTTGGGCAGGAGGATAGCGAAGGATGATGAGTTGAACCAGAACACCGTTCCGTTGAATTCGTAGCCGTATTCGGCAACCGCTGAATTATCATCGGAAGCGTTCACGGTCACATTCACCGTGTTGTTGAAGACTACATACTTCTCGTAATCAATTCCGTTTATCGTGGGCGGTGAGATGTCCAGATACAGATACTTCGTGACATTTGATTCAGCGCCAACCGTGTCCTGAACATATACGGTTATCGTGTAATTGCCCGTTTCTGTGAGCGTAAATGAGTATATTGTGGCGTAAGTAATCCAGCCGGTATCCAGAACCACCGTGGAGTTAATCACTACAACAATCCTCATCTTTTCAACGCCGTTGTCATCCGTCGCGTTGATGAGTAAAGTGACATTGCCGTCCCCGTAGTAATAAGTTCCGTTATCTTCTGTGGCATTTTCTATGCTGAAATCCAGAGTCGGGGGAGTAACATCCACTATGAACGATGTGCTGTATATCTGCGAAATATGTCCTGCATTATCCATGAAGCGTATGTAAACTGTATAATATCCGCTCTGCGTGAATGTCATACTGTAAGTGTTGTTTGCAGGTATCCAAGTTGCATTTGAGAAGTCTGGTGTGAGCGAAATCTGCATATAAGCCACGCCGGAAATGTTGTCATCATACCAGATGCTGAAGGTTACATTACCACCCGTATTATTTGCAACCTCTATTCCACCCCAAGGTGGGTTCAAGTCAACAGTAAAGTTCAAGGAATATACCGCGCTTGGGAATCCCGCAAGGTCATAAACCCTTATGTAAAGCACATGAACGCCCTCAGTATCCACATGAACATCAAAGGCGCTTGTAGCGTTTATTATTATGCTGTTGCTGAAATCTGCGCTGAATGAGTATTCTATCTTAGCTACCCCGCTCAGGTTATCCGTGTAGTTGATGTACACGGTTATGTTTCCATCAGCAGAAAGTTGCGGTTGAGCGGTTGCATTCAATATAGCCGGGGGTGTGGTGTCCACCAAGAAATGCACAAACGAAGTGAAGTTCCTGTTTCCAGCCACATCTTCAACGAGTATGAACACAACATATCTATCTTCGGGCAAGGAAATGGTTATATTGGTGTCAGATAGGGATATGTTCTGATAGTAATATATGTCCGTCTGGTTCTTTATGTAAATTTTAGCAACTGCGAAATCAGTATCCACCCAAGTCCAAGAAATACTCACCTCGCTTGAGTTGAGACATGTACCGTTTACCGGAGCTGTTATTGTGGGCGGGGTTGGAGCTACAGTATCTACCGTGACCTCAGCGTACTTACGCGCCTGATTTCCGGCGCGGTCCTTAGCTATGACGGTTATGTTGTAAATTCCATCCGGTACGACCGAGCCGTTCTCATCTTTACCGTCCCAATCCCATTGGAATGAATCAAGGGCGCCTAATGATTGCCACTCTCTAGCCACCTGTCCCGTTGAATTTATTATGCGAACAGTCCACTCCACTTGAAGGTCATCTCCGCCAACAACGGAACCGCTTATTGTGACTGTGTCTTTTCTTCCGTCTCCGTTGGGCGATATATACTGATCCGATACGCTTATGTTTATCTGCGGTGGTGTGTGGTCTATAGTATATACAAAAGTCTCCTGCGATATGTTCTCATTACCCGCAAGATCCCTCGCACTCACATTCCAATAGAATACATATGTTCCGGTAACCGATGTGAAATTAACCACATACCAAGTGTTGTTGGTTGTGAATTCAAAATCAAGGTTGTGCGTGTTGTAATTGTAAATCCTAAGAGTGTAGATGACAGGGGATGCGTCTGAACTTGCATCCCAAGTAAAATTCACATAAGAACTATTAGTTATTCCGTTATTCGGCGGTTGCTTAAGCTCTGGTGCCGAGGGTGGCGTGGTATCCACGTGGAAAACTATGTATGCCGTTGAATTCAGATTTCCGGCTTTATCATACCTGAAGATTTTAAGCATATATGTGCCATCGCTGAATGTATTATCTGTATAGAAGTATCCTCCTTGAGGAGATGTTAAAGTAGCGTTCCAAATCGGGTTGCCCAAGCTGTCATAAACTATGAGTTCATCCTTCCAGAACTGCGTCATGTTGGAAGGGGCTGTCCAATTAAACTCCACAAGTTGTGAGCCTATATATTCATCATTCTGCGGGGAGAGAACATTCGGGGCTTCAAGGGGAGTCGTATCCACAACGAAGTAAATCGTTGTTGAATTTGTGTTTCCAGCGTCATCAGTCGCAGATATAACAACCTTGTAAGTTCCGTCACCGTAACTCGGATAATCCTCGTAGGTCAAGTTTATTATTGAGCCAGAATACATCGGGAAGTTGAAAACTTCCTTGTCGTCCATCGTTAATATACTCACGCTCCAAGTTAATTGTTCATTTGAACTCGCATTTATGTACAGTTTTTCGTTGCGTCCATCCCCGTTTGGTGAGTACCAATACGGCTCCACACTAGCGGTGAGAATTTGCGGTGGCGTGGTATCTACCGTGAATTTCCAATACCACTTTGTCGTTACCCAATCAGTTCCGTTCCATAGCGCACCGCCATCGGCTACCCTGTAATTGTAAGCAGTATCACGCGCAAGAACCCACCAATACCAATCTCCATCCGTCAAATTGTCTGGAATCCTATATGAGGTTGTTGTCGGAGAAAGATAATAAATATACTGTGCTTTCCATAAATCTGGTGTGTTGTTGATTATGAGTATGTACTCTTCAAGCTCGGTGAGTGCATCCATTGAACCACTCCACGAAAATACGGGACTTGGATCATTCAGCTTAGAATTGTTACCAAGATCATTTACGCTATTCTTCTGGAAGGGGTCTGGTGGTGTTGTATCAACAGTTACGATGTGATTTTGAGATACGTTGTTTCCAACGCCGTCATCGGCATAAACCCAAACCACATAGCGCCCATCAGCAACCTTGTCGCCCAAGTTATCATCACCGTACCAATCCCATTGGAATGAAGAGCCGTATGGTGGTTTGTAGGTCCTCACAGTACTGTTATCGCTTTCCTTCGTTATCGCCACATACCAATACACTGATGATGAATCCGTGGTTTGTGCGCGTATTGAAGCCCTCTCTAAAATACCATCACCGTTAGGAGAGAACTTATCCCATGATACCGTCAAGGTAAATGCCGCACCCGTGGTATCAATTGTGAACTGCCAAACACTAAGAGCCTGTTTTTCATTTCCTACAGCGTCATAAGCATAAACGGTCCAATTATATGTGCCATCATTTACGGATAAACTTTCGGTTGTTTTGTTTGTTGTTAAATTAACGTAGTAAGTCCAAGAGGAGTTCCAGATTTTCAGCATGTAGTGGTCAAAGCCTGAGCCTGAATCGGTAGTTGCGTACCACTCAAAAGTTATGCTGAGCGAGTTTGTTGCGTATCCATCTGCGGGTGACTTCAGGTCAAAATCATCTGGCGCAGTATTGTCTATATATACCGTGTATATCTTTACATCCTCGTTTCCAGCATTATCCGTTGTTTTTATCGTTACATTATGAGGCCCATCTCCGTATGTTGTGGTATCCCAGAGATATGAAAGTGTATCCGTTGTTGAGGAATCAACCTGCGTTCCATCTATGTACACCAAAATCTGCGAAATGCCGTTATCATCATATGCAGATACGTTTATGTAAGTACCATCCCTCACATAGAGGTCTCCGCTCACGTTCCAGCTCTTATCAAATACCACCGTAACATCTGGCTGTGTATTATCCACAACATACGATTTCGTATCCGTAGCCGTGTTTCCTGCGAGGTCGTATCCCACAACCTTCACCGTGTAAGCTCCATCACTATACCCCGTTGTGTCCCAAGAATAAGAATAAGGTGCGGATGTATCGGTATATACAAGGTTATTATTTATGTAATATTCAACTTTCTCAATTCCAGAAGTTGAATCATCTGCACTTACGTTCACACTTACGGTTCCTCTCACATAAGTCCCTGTTGGAGAGGTTATGGCCACAGAAGGATTGTTATTATCAACTGTTATTGATATCTCTGTGATATTGGAATTTCCAACCTTATCATAGGCAACCGCTGAAAGATTGTGGGGTCCGTCAGAAACCGTGGTCGTATCCCAGAATAACTCATATGGGGCGCTATCATCGCTTCCCAGAAGGTTTCCGTCGCAGTAAAATTCTACTCTATCCATGCCAACAAGATTGTCGGAAGCATCTACTTTTATTGTTATTCCGCCCTTAACATAACTGCCATTTGTGGGGTCTACAAACTGCACATCTGGTTCTGTATTATCCACAACAACAGTTATCTCTGATGTGGTGTAAACATAACCAACATAATCATAGATTTTTGCATAAATACTGTGCGTTCCATCAGAATAACTTGTAGTGTCCCAATTCCAATAACTTTCACCAGATAGCGACTGCGTAAATTGATCCGTACGTACAAGAATATCATCAACATAATACTCTACCTTTACAACCCCGGAAGCCGTATCAGAATAATTAACCGTGATGTTCACTACGCCCCTAACCTGTGTGCCGTCTTGAGGAGTTTGTATTGAGCCACTTGGAGCCTGTGCATCTATGTGAGAGGTTGCATCTATCGTTAATGTTCTGGTATCTCCAATTATTGCATCATAAACAACAGCTTCAGCATACCATTCAATCGTTGCATTGTCTGTATTTGGAGCTACCGTACTATTACTCACCGTAAGAGTATGTACGGTTGAGCCTCCACTTTTACTATCAACGAGAGAACCGTCCCGATATAACTTAGCGGACTCTACATAACTCGGGTCTTCAGCCGTAGCCGTGGCTTCAGCCGTTATGGTGTCTCCTGCCTTATACCACCCACCCGGATTTATCGTCCACTCCAAAGTAGGTATTGCCCCCCTTTGCGCCCTGACTGTGGCTACAACTATGCTTGAGATACTGCCCATTACTAATGCCACAATTACCCCGATGACTAACAATTTTAATGTTGCCCTCACAACCTTTGAAACAACCGCTTTTACTCCTCTCATGGTGATTACCTCCTTGGCACCCTGTATTTAATTGTTAGTATTTAAAAGTTTGGTAAGTTTGTAACAAAAATAACATCCCTCTATTTAGCAACCGCTAAAATTAATATATCGGCGAGAAATACCTATCCCTGAAATGATATGCAACCTGTGTCCGCACAACTGCAATCTGAAGGAAGGCGAGGTTGGAATATGCGGGGCAAGAAAGAACGTGGGTGGAGAGGCGGTAAATCTCACCTACGGTAAGGTAAGTGTTGTGGCCGTGGAGAGCATAAAGAAGCGCCCAATATTTCACTACAAGCCCGACAGCATGCTTCTATCCCTCGGTTCGGTAGGTTGCAATCTGAAGTGCGCGTACTGTCAGAACCATGAGATTTCGCAGATAAGCGCGGAGAACTACGAACATTTCGCGGTGCTTCCTCCAGAGAGGGTTGCGGATATGGTCAGGGGGTACGATGGTGTTGCATTCACCTACAACGAGCCACTAATAAACTACGAGTACGTTCTAGCAACCGCCAAGCTTGTGAAAGCGCAGAACAAAATCACAGCGGTATCCACAAATGGTTTCGTGAACAGGTGGGTGCTTGAGGAACTTGCGCCTCACATAGATGCCTGGAATGTGGATGTGAAGGCGTTCAGCGATGAATTCTACCGCAGGTACACGGGAGGATGGCTTGAACCTGTGAAGAGGACCGTGGAGATCCTGGTATCCGAGGGCAGGCATGTGGAGATAACATACCTTGTAATTCCAGGATTGAACGACAGCGAGGAAGAGATCCGGGCATTTGCTGGGTGGGTTGCTGATCTGAACGAGGACATTCCTGTGCATCTGCCCCGGTTCTATCCGCATTACCAGATGCTGGACCGCGCGCCCACACCTTTGGACAGAATTTCGGCGGTTGCGCAAATTCTGAAAGAAGAGGGGCTCCATCATATTCATGGCGGATGGGAGGAGTACTTCGGAGTCTGGAAGATGGAGGAGGTAGCAGGATGGCAACGGAGATAAGGTTCAGCGATTGGAAGGTTCAGCAGAGGAGGTTTGGCAAAAACATTGAGGTGAAGGAGGTATACCGGGAGGCGCAGGTTGGTAAACACAAGATAATGGAGGGACTGGTTTTTGCGGAGTACGAAAACGGCAGGTGGGAATATAAAGTACGCCATGCATACCATTACTTTGTTCTCGCAATAAGGGGTAGGGATGTTTTCGGTTTTCAGAGGCAGGGAGATAGAAATTTTGTTTTCTACAACTACTGGACTACAAAATTGCTGAAAGATGGGCTGAGTTACATTGATGCCATCGCTGAATTCACGCGGTTGCTTAAAGAGAAGTACGGAACGGATGCATATTTCTATAAAACTCCGAGTGTCCTTGATGCCTGGAGTTACCTCTACGATGTGGAGAGTTATTTTCGCGAGAACTGGCACGATCTGAAACTCTACCTGATGGAGGAGTATCTGATGGGAGGGGAGGAAAAATACAAAGAATTTGTGGATGATCTGCTTGAGGATCTGAGAATCCATCTCCGCAGGACCATAAACACGCTGGGATATCCTGCCGGGGAGTGTGAATCCTGCGATATAATGGATAAACTGGAGGAACTTGAGATCCTGGCCAGGAGAATGAATGATGAGTGGTTTCTTTCGCGTCTACACGAGGTTCTGGAGGATGCCCACCGCTTCCAAGAGGAATCTTACAGAATTGCACGGGAGTACCTGGGGGCGGAGAAGTGGAGAGTGCTGAGTGGGTTTGGATTAAGCAACTGCCAAATTTACTCCATATACAGGCAGATGTATCTCAACGACCATGATCCTGCGGATTATGAAATTGTTGCCATACCATCCGCGCTGGATTCCATGGGTGTGAGAAATTACAGGGAAATCAACAATAAATTCGTTCCACTGGCGGAGTTTCTGGAAGCAGATCGGGAGGTTCAAACATTTGGCTACACCACAAAAAGAAACATTGAATACAGGGGTGGAATGCACATAAACATAATGAATTACCTTTCCATGTTTGGGGGTGCAGTTCTGCCACTCATAGCCACATACACGAACGACCGTGAGATTACCATAGCGCCTGAATTGATAAATCCCGCCCGGGACAGTATTCACATAAACGTATCAGCCATCAGGAGAGATTTCGTTGATGATTTCAGGCGGTTGCTTGAATGTCTCACATTCGGAGACAGGTTCTGGGAGATCATCCAGAGATACGTTTCGGAGCGGGAGCCGGAGAGAGTAAACCCCGCAAATCTGGATGTGGACTGCAACGGTGTATCGCTTGTGGAGCGCGATGGGTGGAAGGTTGCGGGAATACTGGGCCGGCTGAATAGACCCAGAGTGTTTTTCATATACGATGGTAAAGGATGGAGAATCGCGCCCGTGGAGGATTTCATGAAGTGGGCAGGTGCCGATCTGAAAGTGAATTATGGATTGGAGAAGATAGCAAAAATTGCCGCTCACAAATTTGCCCGTGAATTGGAGAAGGAACAGGAGGTTGAGATGGATGGAATATAGGTTCCTGAGGTACAGGATAACGAAGAAGGGCAGGAAATGGTTCGAGGGCGAGGTCCCGGACAGGGGCTGGAAGGCCAGGATTGAGATAAACGATGTTAGCAGGGACTGGGAGGTCGGGGCCATCGTGGAGTTTTACGGGAAGGTGGAGATTGAGAGAAGCAGGTATGGAACGAAGGTGAAGGTATATCCCGTGCCGAATGAGGTGGTTATGGAGGCGAGGCGGAAGGATCTGGAGAGGGAGTATTCGGAGCTGAGGGAGAGGATTGAAAGTGCGCGGGATGAGGGTTGGTACCCGGACAGGCTGGCGGATAAACTTTTAGCGGTTGCGGAAAAGCTGGGCCGGGTGGAAGAGGCCCAAGAGTTCATACGCCAAGTGCGGGAGGAGGCCGAACACAAGAAGGCGTGGAAAAATTACAGGAAAACCATGGAGAAAATTCTCTCGCTCAGGGAGGGGGATCGCCTTTCCTATATGGACGAGTTGCTGAGCAGGGTGACGAAGCTGGCAGAGAGGTACAGAGACATAGCGGAGGACCTGGGCAACAGAATGGATAGAATCATGGAGATTGAGCAGTTGCTTAAACTGGGAGAGGCGAAGAGGAGGATGGAGCGCGTCCTCATAAAGATGGAAAGATACATCAGGAGTTCGCTGGGGGTTCCGGGTGAGCTGATAGATGAGTTCAATAAACTCGTCCCGGTTCTGAGGGATCTGGGCGCCGAGGATTTCCTGATAAACTCGTACCGGCGCCTTGAAGAACTTGAAAAACTCCAGAATAAACTCGTCAACGAAACCATTAGCAAGATAAACTCGTCAACGCTTGAGGTCTTGCGCAGGCACTTCTCCGATGCGGAGATCTTTCGCCTGGTCAGGGATGGGAAGATAGATCCTGATGTTGAGTACGTACCTGTGAGCGATTGGCAACAGAAGTTCTGGTGGCGCATTGCCAAGAAGCACCTGGGTGGAATAGTTCTGGCGAAGTCCACGCCGGAGGGGAAGAATTACATAGCGCTGGTACCCGCCGAAAATTACGAACTGGCCATGAGGCTCAAGGAGGAGCTGAGGCCCGAGAGGATCCACGAGCTTTTGAGGACCATACCCGTGGAGTCCGAGGCCATATCGGATGAAAAGATGGAGGATGTCCTGCCCAAGCAGTGGAATCATTTAAAGGGGCAGTTTGTGGCAGTTCTGACTCCTGAGCTGAAGATGGAGTACATATCGCGCTGTGTGGACTACACAAGAAGTGGGGCAAATGCGAGATTGGAGACTGACCTGCCCACGGAGGCTGGAACCCTCCTGCTCACATACGACGGATCCCACAGGCACATGTATCTGAATCTTTACAGGCGAGATGAGGATGGCTGGAGGCTTATCCACTCAGTTCATAATGGAACTTTAAACGATCTACTAATGGAGGTCCTTGAAGAGAGAGCTAAGCAGTTGCTTGAGAGGGAAGATGTGGAGGTGGAGATGTGAGCGCATGGTACGGGGAGTTTTCAGCCGGAGGAAGAAGGATACATTCCGGATAGGATTATGCGTTCTCAGAAAAAATTTAGACTCTCGGAGAATATTTTCCTTAATGATTCCCTGTAAACTGTAATTTTCACGGTATCCGACCAGTCAATAACTGCAAATCCTCTATGCTTTTTTGAAGAGTCTACCCTGAGGTAGTAACCTCCGTACTCAAGTCTTGTAAAGGTATATTCCGATAGATGTACATGGCCGTTCAGAACGAGTTTCGGTTTGAAAAGTTCAATCATTTCCTTAACCAGAGAGGTTCCTGCGTGGAGGTTTATCTTTCCGCGGTACTCCGGGATATCGGGCACATCGTGCACCACCAGAATGTCTATTTCAAAAGGTTCGGGAGAGTATCTCTCATAGAATTCTATTGCCAGATCCAGAAATTCTTTTCCCTTTTTCCTTGGAATCCCTTTCTTGCGCCTCTTTTTTCCGCTCCAGATACCGCTGACTCCAAGTATGGTGAAACCAAACTTCTCTTTGAGATCAATCGGTGTGAAATCGGGCATCAGAATTCCGGTACCGTTTAGAAGAGGATTGCTTACAGATTGAAGTGCCTCCAGATTCTCATGATTTCCGAAGATTGTCAGCACGGGTACCTTATGTACCAGATTTCTGAAAAAGACCTCATCCGCAAGCTCATCCCAGTCTCCCGCCGAGATGAGAATATCAGGCTTTACATCATCTACCAGCGCCAGTAACCACTCACCCTGATCCTGCTCATGCGGACGCGAGGTGTAGTGGAGATCCGAAATGAACAGAATTCGGGACACGGCAGAAGTGAAATTCAAGCATTATATAAATTTTTCAGAACAAAAATTGGACAGATCCATCTCCAAAATGTTACTTTTTGAGACGGACTTCGTAAGTTTCACTGTGAAACTTTCCGTTCTTAAGGGTTCTTAATGGTTCTTAAGAAAGTCATTAATGATTCTTAAGGATTCCTTAATGAATATCAGGATTTCTTCACTGACCTAAGAGGACAAAGTTTCATCGTGAAACTTCCCAAGGGGTGTTACTCAGAGCCGATAAATTCGTAAGTTTCACTGTGAAACTTTGTGGAGGGCACTTCCCGCCGATAGAGTTAAATATTTCATCAGTGATAATGAAGTTGATGCCGAGAGATAGAGCGCCCAATCTTGAAGATATTCACCTGAATTTCGATCCGGAAAATGATGATATCACGCATGTTGGAGAAAGTCAGTTATGCATAGTCAAAAAGAGGGAGAAGGCGATTATAGAAATATTCAATATTCCGCGCGGAAAGCGGACAGAATTCATATACGGGCTGGAGAAGGGCGGAGTTCAGCCAAAAATAAATGTATTCCGAACAAGCAAAACGAGGTTAAGGGGGTATCTGTGGATCTATGCAACAATAGAGAATATGGATGATATTGTCAAGAAGGGAGAGGAAATACTGCAGAAGGAAAAAAACGAAAAGTACGAGGGTAGGAGTCTTTCAAACAACGAGCTCTCAATGTAGAAATACTGTGCTATTTAAGATGAGATTATCAATTGGTTTCACAGTGAAACTTTCACCGGAAATTGAGGTTTTGTATTTTGTACCAATAAATTCCTTGATTGGTTTCTGATATCAAATTATAAAGTTTCAAGTTTCACGAAAAATATATATACTATCATGTCATCACTTTAACCGATGATGCTGGATTTGAAGTATTTTGATCCTACAAAACACACGGTAAAGGTGGGGGATATTGATCTCATTGTGGGCAGAGAGGAGGAGTGTGAGCGCCTGAGGTTCATATCCAACTATTTCAACAATGTTTTGATCACGGGGAAAGTCGGATACGGAAAAACTGCCATGCTTCACTGGGCAAGGGAGTTCGCTTACAGTAACAGGCTCTGTGTTTTCGTACCCGAAAGCGAAAAACTCAGATCCACCTACACATACTATTATGTTCTTTCAAAGAGTCTGGCGAGTGCCCTCGTCCACGAGTACAGCAAAAAAATATCTCCACTCGCTTTTTCATATGCAAAAACAATTCTTAAAAGTTTTGCAGATAAATACAAATACACATATGCCTTCTTTGAGGGAGTACTTGAAACCCTTCTGAATTACCTTGAAAGCGAGAACCTGCTTCCTGTGTATTTCTTCATAGATGATGCCAATTACTTTTCATCCAAATCAGAGAACATGATGATAATGAGGGACAGCTTCAAAAGTTTGATGAGTGTGGAGCGCAGATACGGGTTCATAATGACCATGGAGTACAAAGCGCTAATGAAGCTGTACAATGAAGATCCTGCATTTCTGGATAGATTCCATGTGAGGATAGGACTGCGAAACCTATCAGACGAGGAAGTTAAGGAACTCATCCGGAAAAGGCTACTCGTGGCGAGGATAGATTATGAAGGTGATGATGAGTGGTTCCCGTTCACGGAGGATGCTGTTGATTATCTTGCAGGGGAGGTTGATGGTGTTCCGCGCAAGGCGTTACTTCTAACGAGGATAGTTCTTGAAAAATTCCTGGCAAAACATGGAGGAATAATATCTGAGGACGATAGAATTAACCTGGATTTTGTCAGCAGAACGCTTCGCAAAGCAGGAATGGATACCTATTCCGGAGTGCTGCAGGAACTTGGAGATAAAGCGGTTGCCATATACAACTTCATAAAAATGAAAGGTGGATCCGCTTCTTTTGAAGATATAATGACAGGCACTGGATTATCCAAACCCACAACATGGCGTTATCTAAAAGAACTCATAAATCTTGGGTATGTGGAGAAAAAGGATAGAGGAATATACAGTTTAACACTGGAGGAGCTATGAGCCGGACATTGTTTATTGTACCTCCATCAAACAACGGCACCAAAAATCTTGCGCGGTATCTATACAGCAATGTGTTTTCGGATAATGAAAAACGCTATCTCCTTGTATACTTCCCGGAGGTCGTTCACCCTGTAACGAAAAACACCCTGGATACATACGAAATCTCATCCATTTTGAAGGTTAATCTTCAGAACCTCGTTTCAAACATAACATACTTGGCGAAGGAAAAAGGTTTGGAGAGCAGAATTCTCATAGCCAAGGATAAGGAGACCTTCCTGAATCTCCTGACAAAACTACCTTCCACCCACGGATTAACATACCTGCCCTCAGCCATCAAATACGTACTCATCTCCTGGGAGAGAGCCCGCATAAATACCATAAAGGATAGAAAGGAAAGGATGCGTATATGCAGGGATCTGGAGTTTGCCATTAATAGGGTAATACAGAATATATCGGAACTACAATACTATCTTTCCGAAGAGAACTATCTCTATATACTGTGGATGGGGTACACCTCTCAGACATCATCCGGAAGAAGGAGAAAAGGAGTATATATGAGAGACTGGATCCAGCGCTACGGAAAGGTTATCCAGATACGCGAATCGAGGGGTATATAAATGAATTTTATTCATGAAACTTTATCATGCTTGATTTTCTTGACAAAATCCCACAAAGTTTCATCTTGAAACTTGGGGGTCGCATGTATACATGTACATTATTAGAGGGTGTCAGGGTCGGTGAAGGTGAATCATGGGCATATTTTTATAAGAATAAGAATATATTTTATTTATTAATTTTAGTTGGTATTGGTATGGTATATTATATTTATTCAAACTTAAATAAATAAAAAATATAATTAAGGTTTCTATTTTTGTTTAAGAATTTTATCTAATCCCCGCAAACAAAAATTCTTTTATTTATATATACAAAACTCTAGGAAAAAACTCAAAGGTTGGAGAATCTGCAATTTTTTGTTTTAGAAGTTTAAGTTCCAGAAAACTGCAAAGGGAATCTGACCACACTAATAACATATTATCATGTTACATGCGACCCCGAAGTTTCACTTTGAAACCAGATCTCAGAACTTATTGAAAATATAGGTAATTCTGAGTTTCATAAAAGTTTCAAGATTTTAATCCTTTATATACCTTCAACAAAAGCCGTTTTGAAGTTTGAGCAACCGCTGAATTTTTCCGGAGATCTGAAAACTCACCCTCTATTTCATGCGAAATTACATATTTATTGTTTGAAGAAATAAAATTGTGTTTTGACCGAAATGTTTATATAGCATCTAAATATAATTATAATAATTATACATGGTGATCGTCGTGGGGAAAAACGAGAAGGGTCCATAAATAGTGAAAACAAAGAACAACTAAAAACAATCCTTCTCCAAGCAATTAAGGAACACATCCAAAATCAATATCAGCTGATGAAATTTGATATAGAAATTGATGGCGAGGAAAGCGCCTCAATTCTTGAGGCGCTGGTGTATGCAATAATAGAATTAGAGGCAGAAAGGGTAGAGATATACATGCATGTTCCCAAGAACAAGCTTACGGGGAATCGGGAATTTTCGGTAATGTATTTTTAAAAATTTTTTCTTTATTTTTTGAATTATTGTGAATTGACTTGGGGCTGAACTATAATGTTTGTGAGATAAATTGGCAATTCACTGGAAGCTGAGATACGGAATTGGAAGTTTCATGATGAAACCATGTGGTGGAAACACTGTTCTCAGCAGTAAATTTTAGAAAGTTTCACGGTGAAACCATCTCCCCGAAAATTCAAAGTTTCATTTTGAAACTAGGGGATAAAAATTCAGTTCTTGCTTAGAAATTTACATATATGGAAAAGGTAAGTTTCAAAATGAAACCACACCTCTTAATGGATATTAAGAGCACATTAGTGATTCTTAGGGAATATTAATGAATAAGTGGTTGCTGAGAATAAAATCTTCCTCAGAAGGTCTTTATTTCGCCCCGTTCTCCTGAATCTTTATCTGCTCGATTGTATTTGAGCGGTTGCTAAAAATCTTAATAGTAATATGGTAATTTTAGTAATTGTAGTAATATAGATAGCCCCTATATATAAAATTTATGGGTGTATTCTGGTAATTGAAAATGAAATTAGTAATCATAGTAGTTATAGTAATCTCTATATAGCCCGAAAACACCCTCGGCGAAATCCCCCAAGTTATAGTAAAGGTTCTAAAGGGTAAATACGCTGATGTCTCTGTGAAAAATCTATACTCTATGGCTGAGTAGATAAGAAATATACACTTCCAAGGATTGAGAGTATGATGAAGGCAAAAGCGGTTGCTGAAATAGAGCCAGAGGACATACCTCTATTTGAAGAGGACTACGCACGACTCAATATACCTATCCATACAAAAAGAAAGAATGAGGGAATAGAGATGTGATGAGAAATTAGAAATTATCTGTACAGCATTCCGTAAACTTCCTAACTATCACTCATTCTGCTTTTTTTCTTTTGTTAACTAAATATATGGAATAACCAACAAGAATAACAAGTAAGATAACCGTGATTGGAATTATATATACTTTCAATCTATCAAGGAGGGGTATGTACTTCAGCGTGTTGGAATAATCTTCAATTTTTAAGATACCAATTACTGACTCTTTAATTTTCGGGTCATAAACATGTAATAGAATGTACAAAGAATTATTATAGAATGTATATTGATACATTGAGAGATCTCCCAAATACTCGCAGAGCCCGGGTATTTCCAAATATACCCCGGGAGAAAAATTCAAGCCATCTTTTGAATAATAAAATTTTATTTTTGTAGATGCATCCTCCGTTACTCTACATGGTCGTTTCAATGAAAACCCCCAGATTTCCTTACTATTCGGATCATATATAGAGTGAAACGGTGTTTTTTCTTCGGTGGTATTTATAATTTTTATTTGATTTGTTAATGTATTAATCCTATAAATAACCATTTTGTATGAAGAATCAAAAAATACTCTGGCATATAAAATCAGAAAATTATCCTTTTTTACCATCCAATATGAATATCCATCTACCTGATAA
>Ga0190310_1000170_pt1 | contig 24629 bp, 25 predicted proteins | sample 48700778_MG_FD_165059 | JGI IMG/M metagenome (GOLD analysis project Ga0190310, IMG submission 165059) | Hydrothermal vent sediment bacterial communities from Southern Trench, Guaymas Basin, Mexico - 4870-07-7-8_MG | ecosystem: Environmental > Aquatic > Marine > Hydrothermal vents > Sediment ... | reverse complement strand
AACTTATGGTAGTAGACCAGCTGGATAGAGCCGATCTAGCAGCAATAGCTCTAAGCGGTGGTGAGCCTACAATACATCCACACTTCTATATCATATTACACGAGATAGCTTCAAGAGGAATGTATGCTGCTGTGGCAACTAATGGATGGGTTTTCGCTGACATGGAAAAGCTTATAAAAGCTAAGAAGCTTGGCTTAAGATACGTTGAGGTATCCATTGATAGTGCTAATCCTAAAAAACATGACTGGTTTAGAGGAGTTAATGGGTCTTGGAATAGAGCTGTAAAGGCTCTAGAAAATGCAGTAAGACTTGGCTTAAACCATGCTATGGCTGTAACGATAACTAAGGTAAACATAGATGAAGTAGAAGACTTACTAGATTTAGCTGAATCAATAGGTGCTAAGAGAGTAGTATTCTTCAACTTTGTTCCCACAGGAAGAGCAAAGGAAAATCTATGGCTTGACCTAGATCCCTTTGAGAGAGAAGAGTTCTTAAGAACTATATATAAGGAGATGAGAAAGCGCAAACTAGAAATAATATGTACTTCTCCACAGTATGGAAGAGTAGCATTACAGCTAAGTAGTGGAAGAGAAGTTGCTCCTACACACTTCTACGTTGGCGGTGATCCTATAGTAAAGGCTTTAGCGGAATTTATAGGAGGATGCGGAGCTGGAAGAATATATGCTGGAATACAACCAGATGGAACACTAATACCATGTGTGTTCATGCCTATACCCGTGGGTAATTTAAGAGAGGAAAGCTTTTGGAAACTATGGACTACATCACCATTAATGAAATCGCTTAGGGACCGAGGAAAACTTCAAGGATATTGTAATAGATGCCCTTATAGAAATATATGTGGCGGTTGCAGAGCAAGAGCTTATGGATACTTCGGAGATCCATTGGCACCTGATCCAGGATGCATATATAATGCAAAGTATTGGATAAACTTAGTGAAAGAATACATTGAAGGACGAGAAAAAATTTACATAAAAGAACAATTAGCTTTTACATCTAAGTAAACATTAGCATTTTTATTTTCTGACAGTTTTTAATAGCCTTCTGGATTTGGGTTAACTTTAGCTCTATTGAAAGATTATTAATTATCTTAGAGTAAGAGTAGAGATAAAGATCATGGCATTTCTATAGTAAAAGACTTTTATACTCATGGTAATATGCTTAGTATGGTCTTGGAAAAGAGGTATATTAGAATAATAGCGATACTATTATACTCTCATTTTAGTATTTTATTTTACACTTATACTGTATAAGTTTTTGAAGTAAGATATTAAAGAGATGCCGAACAGTGCTTATAGCGATAGAGTACCCCTAGCATATAACTGTGCAGTTTCAAAGCTTGTAATGGAGTTATCTATATATTAGGGAAATTATTAACTATGCTAGTTTATCAACAAAGTATATCAAGTAGGAACAGCTATTAAGTCTTTTTATAAAAGGTTCTACAATACATGGTTAATGGAAGATGGAGTTTCAATATTGATCATACTTTGTAGTCTAGGGAAACATTATTTTTTAATTTCTCTCATTAAATCCTTTAATCTCAAGTAAAGCCTTATTGATTCTAGAAAGTAAGGGATTACCGGAATATATATTGCAACAATTATAAATAATGGGGGTTTAGAAAGAAGTGAAAATACAGTTGAAAATACAGCCATTGAAACACCATACACAAGCATTCTAGGTATAAAAATACCTCTTAATACAATGTATTCATTTAATTCTGCAGGAAGCTCCTTTACAGCATAATATCTTCCGTCTTCCCTTCTAATAGCTAATCCTATTCTAACCATTTTGTCAAGAATATACTTTGACTTACCAGGGCTTCTATATTTCATTAATCTCTGAAATTCCCTAATACCCACAGGATTCCCATGTTTTCTTAATACAATGTATGCTCTTAACACTTCTATATCTATCAAAACTTACACCTAAGATATAGTTAGGAGAGTTAAATGCTTAATCATAATTATATTTTTAAGTAATGTAGTTAAAACATTTATTCCATAATAATGGATCATCTTCTCATAAGTATAAAATGAAGAACTAGTCCTACACCAATTGCAATAGCCAATGCTATTAATAGATTAACTGCATCAGTATATAGAGGGGCTCCTTCCATGGTATGGGATTCCTCAGCTTGGAATAAGGATAAGCTTTCACCATAAGCCTCCGTCGAGGTAGGAGATTCCGTTGTTGTAGTAGAATGCATTGCTTGTTCTCCTGATCCTGGAAGACTAGATATATTCTCTTGGCATGTTCCAGACAATACTCTTACATAGGCCCCGGCTGTTAATGCACTCTCTTCATACCCACTAACTTCTATAATCGTATTATATTCTGGAATCATATAGTTAGGGATTTTAGATATAGGTGATGAGTAAATAAGTTCCTTATTTACATAGATCTCTATAGTGTTTATATAATTCAATTCCCCAACATCAAATACATATAAGTTATTTATCTTCTCTAAAGCAGTTACCTGGACAATATACTTGTATTCAGGAGGCTGGCATCCTACAAAGTATACATGGAATACTCTATTTTGCCGATCTAACCTAGTTTCCTCAATTAGAAGAACTGATGAAGAGTAGGCTAAATATCCTTCTAAATAAACATAGATCTTATTCTTGTATATTGATACAGTTGTATTCTCAGAAATATATGGGACTCGGCTACATGTTAGAGCTATGTCTAAATACATAGGCTTATCTAATCCATCAATACTAGTAATTAATGAAAACCTTCTATTAATAGTTCTCAATAATAATGTATTACCTAAATAAGAATCTGTATATAAAGGATCTCTTAACGATAGATCCATACTTAGGTAATAATGAACAGCACTAGTAGGTATTGCTTTTTCTATTTCCTTAAGACCAGATGGAATAATAATTATTTCCCTAAGAACCCCGTCTCCATATTTATATGTAGGGCTTGTAATATAGTTATAATATAGATCGATATATACCTTTCCATGAATACTAAGAACGAGGTATATAACAGTATAATTATCCCTAATACCTATCTTTATATCTGGATCCACTCTTGTACCATTGATATTCAAATAGTCTACATTAAATGATGAAAGTATAAGATCTTTATCGCTCCTCCCCTGATCTACTAATATAAGTGGAATAGAGACATTACCATTATATAAAAGTTGAAGTTTTAAATGAGTAATTACTTTAAAGCTAAGATGGTGCTCAGTAACATTTATATAATATATTACAGCCTCATTTAATGGAACCTGATCATATGGATATAAATTATATGATATTGATAGTGATGCCGATGCAACAATGATCATGAAAATAATCATGTACTTTAACATGGTAGCACCTAGTATAGAATATGGATTTGTTAATAATTAAATAGATACTATGTCATAGCTTCCTTGACACTCGTTCTCTTAAATAAGTTAAACCTCTTCATAAAGCCCGATATCCCATTCCATAGACCATGTCCTTCTGATTTTTCAAGTGTTTCTAGAATAGACTTCTCCATTTCGCTAAGTATATCCAGTCTAAGGATATCTATTGAAGCATCCCAGTACATAACCTTAGATTTAGATATAAACAATAAAAGCTCTTCTTTAGAAGACACACCATACTTGCTCAATATATGGGCTCTAGTTTCACGGATACCATCCAATATCTTTAAAAGATTGTCTTTCGTCTCTAGGTCTAAGTCTATCCTATCATCCATCGAATACAATATGGCCAGCCCATATCTATTTGAATATCTAGATTAAGTGTTCAATAATGAATAACTTATAACTGGTAGGATTAAATAGGATTAAATGAGTTCACAAGAATTATAATCTGTGAAGAAATACATTTACATTATTATGTGAGATCTCGATAATGCTATAGTAGCCGTGCATTAATGGGCCTGGATTAACTATAACTGTATTATTATATTTAGATACTCCTCTAGCCTCATGTATATGCCCATGGAGAAATAGTATAGGACTGTATCTTTCCAAGAGATCCCTTAATTGATTAAGACCTGCATGCACGCCTGCATGTGTGGTATCATTGAATCCCTTTGGAGGATAATGGCTTAGGATAATAAGCCTCTCATAACTGCTGATCTCATTTAAACCATTAATTATTTTCTCAAAGTTTGTCCTAAAGCTTAGACCACCTATACCAGCTATGACGTATCCCTCATAATCAGCGATCATGCCATCAATTGCTACTCCATAATCCTTCATAATCCTATAGATATATGTATCATCCATATTACCAGTAACCGCAAAAACCTTAGCACCAGTATCAATTATCTTTTCTAAAGGATCTTCACACTCAATATCCCCTGCAATTAAGATTAGATCAGCTCTATGCCTAATAATTTCATATACTATATACGAGCTATATTGATAACTGCAATGAATATCAGCTAAACCCAAAATCCTCAATACGAGCACCAACTTAAAATTCTATGGTTAGCCCTGTAAGAAATATACATAAGAGCAGAATAAATATACTATTCAAATTAATCCTGCTCAATATAGATAAAAATAATAAGGAATAAGACATTATCTAATTATTCAATCTTAACTATTTTTCTTTAATAAATTATTTATACATGGTTTTTAAATTTTTCTGTAATGTCTCTATATCACAGTTTACCGAAATTTTTTCTCAATAACAAAAATTATTAATAGAGAAGAGCGGGGTTAAATCAATGAAATTCATTAAACCTATCTTGGCAAGTATTATAATCTTCTTCATCATGTATAGCATGTACATACAATTCTTACCCACAGTCACGGCCATGTATAATGCTAAACCATCGCTAAAGAATATTAGCAATGATATCACTATTAATAAAAGAGAGAGTGCTTACATAGTCGAAATAGATCTTAGCGTTATTGATGGAGTCTATATTGATCCCTCAAATATTTTAGTTACAGTTCTAAACGAAACCAAAGAAGTTGAAGTGTCATTTATGCCAAAGCCTATGGGAATAGATACTACTGATTATGTATATGATTTTCTATACAAGAATAAGAGTTTAAGTAAATTGCCAGATTATTTATATAATGAAATCGTCAAAAAATTAAGATCGGGGGATATTGATTATAGTGAATTATCCTGTAAAAGGCTTGAACTAAAGTATTTAAAGACCTCATATAACGAGAGCAGTATAATTGTTTTCATCGATCCAAGTACTAAAGAATCTATAACTAATTACACTGACTGGTATTATAAAGCATTATCGTATGGGTTAAATAAGAGAGCAAAATTTAAATATAAGTCTTTCATCATATACGTCTATTTCTCAGATAAAGGTAAGATCGTTAATCCATCAGTACTAATTCCAGACTCTAGTCCAAATTCTATTATCAAAGTGAAAATATATAATGCAGTAAATGGTAACTGTAATAGACTCGTGTTTAATTCGAGGCAAATACTTGATACTAGAAATTTACTTTCAATACTGAACAAGAGTGTAAAGGCTGATTTTGAGGGAATTGAAGTATATAGCGTCTCATATTCAATATCGCAGTATGATGATATAGGAGGTTTTTTATGGTATATAAGGCCGTGGTCTTCCGAAGATCCTAAAAATGGTGATTTAGGTCTCTTTAGAAACTGCACGTTAACAGGAAGCACATCTTATTCCATATTTGACAAGTTTTCCTACAGATATAATACAACAAGATATGAAGTATGGATTTGGTTATCAACTAATGAAGCTACCATGTTATATATTAAGCTATATTTAGACAATAATCAAGTTCTCAATGAACCCCTTGATATGGAGCCTGGTATATTATATGGATATGGCATAATAGTGCATACGTCTCCGGAAGAACCCGGTAATTATCTTCAACCAGCTCCTAAAGATGTAAATGTATTGTTAAAACTAGACTATGTACTAGTTCCTGATGCTAAGATCTCTGTAAACGGTATTGCGATAGCCAGAGCCTATATTGAACCTATTAATGAACGAAATGGTGTTTATAATGTATATAATTATCTTAAGGGAATAGGTGATATGACTACTTCATCGGACGATGACAATATTGATGATAGATACCATTTTGTATATAGTGGTGAAGCAGTATTTACGTTTTTGTCGATCAACAACTTATTTGAGCTGCTGTCATATCCGTACTATTACTATCCATATCTATATATACGGATTAAAAGCGATCCTTCACAAAAATATGATCGATATGTAAGTCTGTACATAAATGGTAAGCTATTGTCAAGAAAACTTGCATATAATCCGGATATACCAAATGGAACAAGTGGTGTTAGAAGCGCATTTTTTATTTATCAGGTAGCAGTACTATTTTCCAGGAAATACTATCTTCTTTGAAGAAAGGAGTGGGCCCAACTATAAAGATCGTAATTGAAGGATTTGAGAAACCACCATATTGTTGTGATCTACCAAGAGACAGTTGGTTTATCGAATATGGAGTTCTCTCCTATCTGTCAAGATCAATATGTACATCAGATTTATTATACCATGAAGATCCAACAAAAATTTATGATGGCTCATGTGCATATATAGCTTCCTTAAAATATAGATATTTTCATGGCGTCCAACTATGGTCAGAACTGACTGATATAAAGCAACAGCAATTACTATTTAGTTATTATCCTCCTATAACAAACTCTTATAGTAGATCAGAAATAGCTTTAGATATAAAACATACAGCCAGATATGTCTTTAATGAGATCTATCCTTACTCTAATCAAGCTAATTCATTAGTTAACTATATTTATATTTCATTGGACATATGGGCCCCACGAAAGATTTCTCTGGAGGCATATAAAGCTTGGGGTTTACCATCTAACAGTACCAAAGAAGCTCTAGAGACTATACAACGGAACTTATGGATTATTTCTGTATCTGGATCTATGTTTTCCTATGTTAGCGGTAATTGGATCTTGACTACGGTCATTCTTGCATCAACGGTTTTATCTTCTCCTTCATTATATGTATATGGAAATGTTTTACAAAGCAATTGTATGCCTTACGGCCAAGGCAGAGGCCTAAGGTGTAATGCTGTGCTAGACCTCGGATGGAATTGGGTTGAAAAAACAATTGTAACGTATAAAGTTGTTATATGTCCTATTAATCCATGGTCTATAGATGATTATGTAATGATAGATTATAAGGTTAAGATGTTTGTTGAAAACTGGAATACATTAGGAACTTATGATACATATAGAAAGGGTTGGTTACAATTATCAAATACCGTGAAAATATATCCTGTAAAGTGAGGAGATGATATTTTGAAAAATAATTTATTTTTAAAAACGTTTACATTGACCTTATTGTTCATAGTTATATTAGCTATTATGGTTCCTTATGAGTGTTATATTCAAGTAAAGGCAGCTAATACTAAGCCAATAAGCTTGTCAGATAAGTTTATCATTATTCAAGGCTATATATGGCTAGTATTTATTATTATATATAGAATTCTAGCTCTCATTTTCATTACCTTACCTATTAGAAGAAATATTCTTCGAGAGAAGTATATGAATATTTTAAAGAAGGATTTTATCTCATCTATTCTACCATTATTGCTAGCATTTTTAGCTAATACAGTCTTGATCATCTACATCATGAATGGATATGCACCAGTAGATATAACTAAGTATCTCTACATGACATCAATAGGTTTGATATTAATAGTATTGACTGGTATTTACATTTCTATATACTCTATTCCACGATGCATATTTCGAGGTTCCAGGAAGAAAAGCCTGCTCCTAGGTCTACAAGTATCTATTCCGCCAAGCCTATTCGCTTTATTCTTGACAATATTATTTGGATATTTCGGAGATCTATATATTTTTAGATGCTCAGCAGGATTGTACGGTATAAAGGTAATTAATCCTAATACCTACATAATAGAATCACTAATGAGTGTTGGCATATTCGGTTTACTAATCAATATTATCTGGTATTTAACCTATTCATGGTTTCTAGAATACATTTATTTAAAATACTATTAATGTGGTGAAACCATTCAAAAACTCATGAGCTTCATTACAACAATTATTTAATATTTTAGTTAACATTCCAATACTTAAGAGGGGCCGAAGGTATGGAGGAAGAACTTAAATTATTTGTGGATACTCTTCTTAAATACTTTAAATCACGAGGTTCAATTATACTTGGATTCATGAAGGCTTCTAAACAAAATAATATTAAAATAGAATTTCATGGACTCTACCATTACTTTAGGAGTAATGGAAGGTATGCTAGATTCATGGACCTCTATAGAAGTCTTAGAGGAAAATATGGAGATCGTTTAAATATTTATGGGTATGAAGTTATTTTGAAGGACGAATATATAATTGTTCCTAAAAACCTTATAAGATATCTTTTAGACCTCAAATAATTATTTGAGATTGAGATAGTAGAGTTGTGGTAGGGATTCGATGGTAAGTAAAAGTAAGTGGCTATTGATACTACCAAAAGGTGCTAGGGAATATGAAGTAGCGAGTTATTGTAAGTCTTGTAAGGAAGAGAGTAGAGAACTTGGTAGGCCTTCTCCTAAGGCCATGGATTGCTGGAAAATTATTGTCGATGCAAATACCAAGTATAGGGATCTGGTGATTGGTTTAGTCAGGGATTATGTCAATGTATATAGAGAGTGCTGGGCTCAATATAGGGATTTAGAGGATAAATTCATTCTCTTGATTAATTGCCGTGGATGGAAGAATATGTGGGATCTTAGGAGTAAACTTATAGATGATTTAATGAAGCAGGGCGTCATTGATAAACCCTATCTGCCATATAGGAGGGCTGGTGGATACTACGATACCAGCTTTGGACCTTGGAAGCTATGGGCTAGAGATTATTACCCTGATAAGCTGCGTATAACTGATATAGTTCATGCTAGATCTATTTGTCCATTTGATGGAGCTATTATGGAGTTTACTGGTAGGGGTCTTAAGTGTGGACTTTGCGGGTTATTTGTGCCTGAGACATTATTGTATGAGGCTGTAGAGAATGGTATTGCAGAATATGTTCCTAAGCAAGGCTTTTATAGGGATAAGGTATTTATATTGAGGTATGTGGGAAGCGATCGCTTTATAGTTGAGCCTAAGAAAGGTTAGCGTGGTTGTAAGAAGTTGAAGATTAGTAGGGTTAGGTACTACCTTGGTTTAGTACTCATTCTCCTTGGCTCATCATTTATTGCACCAGCTATAGTTTCATTAATTTATATGGAGGACTTCACTATAGATTATCTTATTACTGCATTTATTATTGCATTACTAGGCTTTCTTCTTTGGAGAAATAGTGTTCGTGAAGAAATATCGTATGCCGATTCTCTGTATATAGCTGTTATATCCTTCTTACTCCCAGCATTAGCTAATACTCTCGTAATGATAGTAAACGGATTTGATCCATGGGATTCATTATTTGAGAGTGTCTCAGGGATAACAACTACTGGATTATCAATGTTTACTACTGAAGAGCTTCCAAAAACGATTATTTTTGTAAGAGCATGGCTACAATGGATAGGTGGTGTTGGCATAGTTATTATGACTATAGGTTTTCTACTGAAGCCAGGTACTGTTGCTTATCAGTTATTTGCTACACATTTGCGTAAGGAGGCTTATATGCCGAGTGTTAAAATTATTGCAAGAGCTGTTCTTGGACTCTATGGCGCATTGACTCTAATGGCTTTCATTACCTACAAATTATCTGGCTTAGACTTTTATGGCGCAATAGTCTATGCATTAACAACTACTTCAACAGGCGGATTTACAGCTACAAATGTATTTCCAAAGGCAATTATCTGGCCAGCTATAATATTTATGTTCTTAAGCGCACAAAGCTTTACAAGATATTATCTTATTATAAGATTTAGGAAACTTAGATACCTATTAAAATCTATACAGATAAGAAGTTTCATAATACTAAACATAATAGGTTTTATATTATTTTATTTAGCTCTTTCATGGTCAGGTATAATGGTCTCATATACTGATACATTATTCAACACATTATCTGCATTATCCACAACAGGCTATGCAACAATCGACATGACTAGCTTACCTGATTCAGGCAAGTATATCTTGATTATATTGATGCTTGTAGGAGCAGGAATGGGATCAACTGGTGGAGGTATAAAGCAGTATAGATTAATTATTTTATTCAAGGAACTACATAGGCGTTTGAGAAAAGCATATTCCCCTCCAGAACAAGTTGAAGTAGTTAAGATCGAGGATAAGCCAATAAGCGATGAAGAAATATATAGTCATTTACTTGTTATAAACCTATACATTATAGCATTAATCATATCACTAATCATATTTCTACTATCAGGATACGGATTCATGGACAGTCTATTTAATATATCATCAGCATTGGGTACAGTTGGCCTACAAACCTCTCTGTTAAACAATTCAATCAAGTGGTATCTTAAACTCGTCATATCAATAGATATGTTTCTTGGAAGACTAGAAGTAGTAACCGTAATGGCCATTATATCCCATATGATAGACAAGTTAAGAGGCTAAATACTTCACTAAGTCTATTTCTACTCTTCAAATTTGTAACAATATAGATGGTAAGAGCGGTTGAGTTTAAGTTACTCCTAAATACATACTTTTTCAAAGTATCTTTATCAGTCGATATAAAATACTATACCAACTAATATACACACAAGAACTCCCCTCTAATTTCATTTATTAGTCTTCGAAGCTTTTCATACTCCTTAAGTGTTTCAAGGCCTGATACATGTTTTTCAACAATATTAGTTATGTGGCACATTTCAAGACTTGTTATATCTCCTATAGTTCCAGCACGTTTTATTTTATGAAGTAGTGCAATTAATTGATCTAGTGCGTAGCCAAGTATACTTCTCTTCGCTTTTAAAGCTTTTAATGTATCAATGACTGGTTCAATGAATAGATCCTCTATTCCTTCAGATGGGAGTCTTTCCTCCATATATCTTAAGGAAATTGCACGGTAATACCTTATGAACGATCGTATAATCCGTTCTTTCCTATTCCTTACTAGCCAGATCATAAAGTTCTTCATAAGGCCTTTTAATAGATAGATGTCGGGTAAATACGTTCCTTCATAGACAATAGTTTTGAGTAGATCACGGAATTTATGGTATGTGTCGGGATAAAGTTTTAGTTTCTCCACATCCCTAGTGTTTTCATAGATCATTTTAAGGATGTTATTAATAGCCTTCTCCTCTGGATATGCTTCAACCATGACAAGTCTTAGAACATGCAGAGAAGCAGCTATAAACTCCTCTACTGTACTACTTGCCTTACGAAGTGTACGTACTACGTTTTCAGGACTCATTGTCATTAAATCCCTTATATAATGGATTATTGGAGGCAAAAATAGAAGAGCTACTGATAACTCGATCATGAATGCATGATACGCATATATTGTTTTCTCTAAAGACATGGTTATTGCTGTAACAATAGTTATTACTCCGAGTATCGTAAATGGATAGATTACTCTATTCAGGAATAGTCTAACAAGAATATAGCCGTATCTAGACTGCATATAGATGACCCATATGGTAAATGGCACAGCTATTATAGCTGCATAGGCCTGTATAATAGCGCTTCCAAAGTATAAAATTGCCCATTCAAAATATTCAGGCCTTTGATCATAACCTGTAACATGAAACACATAGACCAGCATTATTATAGTTAAAAGTATTAATCCATAGGTAATTAATGTATATTTATGAACCATGTTCCCAAACCACTAATACCCTGAAATATACTTTTTTCAGACAGTTCTAAAGCACATTATACTGGTATGTATATATGCTTATTATATATGCATGATTAACTATAATATAGATTTGGTAATGGTGATACTATCTTGGCTCAAGAAATCTGTTTTAATCCTATAGGAGTAGTTCATACTGATGCCACTATCGAGGAAATCAAGAACTCTTATTTCGGTGTTAAAGGAGTTATCGAGATCTTTCCAGAATATGAGGAAGGACTTGATGGAATAGAGGGTTTTTCCCATATCATTGTTATAGCATATCTTCATCTAACTAGACCTGAACATAGAAAAGTATTGAAGGTTAGACATAGAAGGTTAAGAAGATTTGGTATAAAAATAGATGATCTTCCAGAAATAGGCGTATTTTGTACAGATTCGCCACATAGACCTAATCCTATAGCATTATCTATTGTACGCTTAATTAATAGAGAAAAGAGGTTTCTTTATGTAGATGAACTCGATCTATTTGATGGAACGCCCGTATTAGACATAAAGGCATATACACCGGATAGGTGTATCCAAGAGATAAGCATACCAGACTGGTTTAATATAGTTGAGGAGAGGATAAAAGCTATATTCGGAGAGGTTAAATGGGTTTAACTGGTGATTAATCTAATGTATACAGTTATGTATGACTTTGATGGTACTTTAGTTGATAGCTATTCTTGTTTGCCAGCAATATATATGAAACTAGCATATGAATTTGGGATTGATAATAGAGAATTATTTGCTGAGTCTATGCTGATGTTTGAAGATCTAATGGATTACTACGGCATATGGGATCATAGAATATGGTGGGATTTCTTATCGAAAAACTCTACAATGTTTAAGAATATTGATAGAGATAAACTCATCGATAGATACTGGTTTTTAAGAATAAAATATTCTAAGTTTATGGACAAAGTTTTAGAGGTTCTTGATAAATTGAAAAACATGGATTTCGATCTATATATAGTATCTGGTACCGACGATACTGTTGAAAGAAAAATAGATCGGATTAAGAAAAGTGGATTAGACAAGTATTTTGAAGATATGATTATTTACGGACCAGGTAGTGATTTTAAGAATATTAATGATGCCATAGAATATGTTATTAATAATACTACTTCGGGAAAATACTTCTATATTGATGACAAAGTAATTAACTTGAATAAGCTTATAGATACCGGGACTGTCTTAATTAGATACTATTTTAGGCCGCCATTTCCTAGAGCTTTTGCATGGACAAGTAGTTCTATTAGAGAATATATTGTTATATATACTCATACGGAGCTAGTTAGGTTTTTAGAAAAGCTTTTGGGTATTGCAGACTAGGTGAATAGGTAATGAAGATAATTATTGTTGGTGCTTCAAATGTAGGTATTTTGTTAGCTCAGCAATTAATTGCTGAAGGACATAACGTTTCTATTATTGAATCTAACTATGATCTTGCTAAGAAGATAGCTGGCGAGCTTGATTGCGCTGTATTACACGGGGATCCCGTGTCTCCCAGGGTTCTCGGAGATGCTGAAGTCAATAAAGCTGACTACGTAGTTGTAGTTACTGGTAATGATAAAGATAATTTATTAGCTGCAATTAATGCCCGCGGCCTCGGCGCAAGAAATATCATAGTTGTCATAGAAAATGAGGATTATCATAAACTAGCTGTTAGCCTAGGTTTCTTCAATGTAGTTTCGCTAACGAGGCTGGCTGTTATACAGATACATGCATTGCTTAAGGGTATGAATATAGCTAATCTAAGCACTATATTACGTGGAGATGCTATATTCTATGTAGCAATTATACCAGATAGAATGAATAGTATGAAAATTAAGGATATACGTTTGCCATCTGACTCCTTAATTGTGGCTATTTACCGAGGCGAAGAACTAATATTTCCAAGGGAGGATTTAGAGATTAAAACAGGAGATGAAATAGTCATATTTACTAGGAGACAGACAATTGATGAACTGAAGAAAATATTCAAGCATTAAATTAGTATTTATTTCTATCCGACAGCTAACTCTCTATATTTTTATAACATTGATATATATTATTTTTGTTTCTAAGAAAATAGGAATATGAATTGCTTAAAAGAACTATTTAAAGCGTGTAATGAAATTCTTTTAGAATCTTTTGAAATATATTAATATACCACGTCTAATGTATCCTATAGACATGGAAAGGGATCAGCGGAGGCTGGAGAGTTGGCGGAAAACTTAAAAGAATTATTTTCTCCTGAAAGTGTAGCCATTATAGGTGCTTCTAGACATCCAGGTAAAATAGGATATACTATTCTAAGGAATATAATAGAATATGGCTATAAAGGAAAGATCTATCCAATAAATCCTAAAGCTGATGAAATACTTGGTCTAAAGGCGTACCCATCGGTTCTTAATGTACCAGATAAAATTGATATGGCTATTGTAGCAGTTCCAGTAAAGATTGTTCCGAAAGTTGCAGAGGATTGTGGTAAGAAAGGAGTTAAAGTTCTTGTAGTTATAACATCTGGTTTCGGAGAAGTGGGTAATATTGAGGCTGAGCAGAAACTGATTAAAATAGCTAGAGAATATAGTATGAGGATTCTTGGTCCAAATATATTCGGACTAGCATATACACCTGCAAAACTAAATGCAACATTCGGCCCTAAGGATATACGTGAGGGAAATATAGCTTTCATAACCCAAAGTGGCGCATTAGGTATTGCATTAATGGGATGGACTGTTATGGAGGAAATAGGTCTTAGCGCACTAATTAGTATAGGTAATATGATAGATATCGATGTCATAGAAGTATCCAAGTATTTAGCTGATGATCCTCATACTAGGGTCATAACTATTTATCTAGAGGGTTTAAAGCCAAATACTGGTAAGAAGTTTATGGAGATCATGAAAGGGGTAACTAAGAAAAAGCCCGTCATTATTATAAAAGCTGGGAGGAGTAGACGAGGAGCTGCTGCAGCAGCTAGTCATACTGGTAGTCTCGCTGGAATGGATCATATATATAATGCTGCATTCAAACAAACCGGTGTATTGAGAGCTAAAACTGTTGAGGAAATGTTTGACTGGGCACGTGCCTTCGCTAATCAACCAGTACCCAGAGGAGATAGGACAATTATCATAACAAATGGTGGAGGCGTTGGTGTACTAGCTACTGATGCAGCCGAAGAATATGGTGTTAACCTCATTACTCCAAGTATTGAACTTAAGGATCGATTCCATCGTATAATGCCATGGTTTGGAAGCCCTAAAAACCCCATTGATTTAACCGGACAAGCAGGTGTTGAAAACTATATTAAGGCTTTACAAATAGCCTTTGAATCTCCTGAAATAGATAATATTGTTGTACTTTATTGTAGAACAGCAATACTTGATCCAAGAGAACTTGCTAAAGGACTTATCGACACAATAAAGTTGTATAAGGGTTCAGGTAAACCAGTTGTGGTTGGAATGGTTGGGGGTATAGATACTTTCGAGGCCATGAAGATACTCAATAAGAACGGTGTACCAGCTTATCCAAGTCCAGAAAGAGCAGTATCGTCTCTAGCGGCTATGGTTAAGTATGCTAGATATATTAAAAGAATTACGTGTTGAATAAAAAGGATCTAACAATTATGTTTGTATAGCTCTTTTCTTACGTCTTAACATAATTAGTAATGCCGCTATCGCATTGATTATTGGAATTATTATAATGGTTATGGGTAGGAATGAGTTTAGTGGCCATGGATCCAGTGCATCGCTAAATAAATCACCGTCAGTATCTGGATTAAAACATATCTTGTGGACTTCCCAGTTCTTATCTAATGCATAGCCTGTAGATAAATCAGACGGATCAGAGTCTCTAAATAGTAAAACATATTCTATACTATAATTCCAATAATAGTCTTTAATGCAGTTCCTAATTTTTCCGGAGCATCTCTGCCAAGATAAGTATTTATAATATCATCAACATATCGACATAGACAGTAAATCCTCTTCTCCTTAGGAAATCAACTAAGTCATCTATAGCTGCTGAGAATAAGTGACGGGATATTATTAGATATCTATCTTGGCTTGTATATTGAATATCATAAGTATATAGAGTATCTGGATTTATTGATACATGTTTAAACCAATCTATAATGTGGATAGAGGATCTTGCTAGTGCAGGCTTATCTTTCTTTAGATAAATAGTAATATTGAACCTCTTATAGAAAAATAACTTTCCTTTGGACGGAATATATTATATAGGAAACAATGATATAATCAGTATTTTAAATCCTTGAAGCCTATATATTATAGGCTTGTAATAGAATATAGTTATTGGGATGAGGATCTGATCGATTATAGATCTCTGGATCGGGGCCACGGCTCTATTCGGCATATATCTGTAAATGGGAGCAGGTGCAGGTATGATAAAATAATTACATGGTAATTGCTGCATGTCTAATGCTCTTACTTCAACCTGATCTAGAGTGTATTTATATGGAAAAATAATGATTACCCTCTTATAAGGTATTAATGGTGCTTCCGGCTTAATTAAATACCCTGGCCCTTTAATGCTAATAATATCATAGTTATTTTCTTTATGTTTATGGGATTACCTATTCTAACTAAATAATTCATTATTTTAAGGCTATTATCTTGAAAAGAATAACAATTTTCGAATGAAATACGATTTATCGTGCCTAAGACTATAATAATTAGAAGAGCATAACTGAGTAAACGTCTATAATTTCTCAAAATATCAGCCAGAATATACATTTCTCCATATAGATAAATTACTTTTCTTTACATGATTTAAAAATCATAATTTTTAGCAATTTCCCATAATAAAATACATGTTCTAAAGTAATGAATAGTTATTCATTAGAGTTTTATTAGAATCATTGGCCTTCATGTAATGACATCTCTTAATCAATCTTTCTATCAAGAAAATCACTCTATGAAGACTAATGTGTTTAATAAAGATTTTAGACTAAAAGGATAAAGGTAGCGATCGATACTGCTTATGCCTTAACAATGCCTATTATTACTTTGATCTCGTCTCCACCCCAAAATTCTATCTCTCCAGGAGATTCATGTATTACTTCTCCACTCGTCTTATCTATTATCTTAAGTTTAGCCATTAATGGCATTTCCTCTAATTTAACATTAATAGTGCATTCTCTAGCCTTTGGAGTACATTTTCTAGATCCAAACTTATTTACAAGTTCAATTTCATATTCATCAGGTAAACCTGTAAACTTTATTGTTTCACTAGCTGGATGCTTAAAATATTCTCTAGGAATAACGCCTGGTTCTCCAAACGGTGGTATCCATCCAAGTACTGCTTCTGCAAATGCATAGCGGTTGTAATGGTAGTATTTAATCCTATGATAACCTGCTTCTAGAGTTAATGGTTCACTAACATATGTTGATGGAGGCTGATCCCTCCATGCATCAATTATAAGTTGATCATTTATCCAAAGCCTAGAACCATCATCTGTTGTAAGATAAAATCTATACTCACCTGTTCTAGGAATATATATGAAGCCTCTCCATCTAACGGCAAAGAATTCACTAGGAACTCCGGGTGCAGGATTATCCCACCATACAAAATTAATCCATGGATGAATCTCTTCTCTAATAGGTCTTAGGGCCTCTAAATCCTCGGGAGGTTTTTCTCCATGCCATGTATAGAAGCTTGCACGGATGCCCTCTTTGAGCCCACTCTTCACCTTATATATTATAACATTTGGTTTCTCCATAAACTTACACCACATAAAGTTGCTATATTCGATAATATATTTAAGTATTCAAATATTTTAAGAATACGTTAATTATTTAGTAGAATATCTTTATAAGGGCCTAGCCATTAAATAAGCATCTTCTCCATCAAGGTAATAATGGGCTAGAACTCTTATGATTCCATATCCAAGTTTTTTATATAGATTAATAGCTGGTTCATTAGATACACGTACCTCAAGATAAGTCTCTCTACATCCATATTCTTTAACTCCGGCATTCATGGCATATGCCATAAGAATATATCCAAGTCCTCTCCTTCTATGACCAGGCAGTACAGCTATACTCACTATATGAAGACTTTTAATAATGAATTTTCTGAAGAATCCTGGTTTCCACTCAATACGTGGCATAACATATCCTACAACATGATCTTCTTCGGTAGTCGCTACAAAGAATGCCTTGTTATATCTTTTTAATAGATCCTCGAAGAAGTAAACTGGGTAATTTTCTGGAAGGCAAGTTCTATTTATATGCACTATAGATGATATGTCCCTCATTTCGGCATTTCTTATTCTATATCCTACAGCCTTTTTAACCAATAATTTTTCAGAGTACTCCAAAATCTCTTTTATAGACGGCCTAGTACTATACACCATATTTGTAATCCTCATATATTTTAAACTAGGAATACCATTACTATTTGTAGAGATAAAACTTTATCCATAATAGCTTATATGGTGGTTACATAACTTGGCTGAGCTCCCTAAAAGGTACGAATACACTCCATTAGCTGATAAGAGGATTGTTATCGGATTAACCGGAGGAGTAGCTATATATAGAACCTTGGATTTTGCCAGGAAACTAATTAGGCTTGGAGCAGAGGTTATTACTATATTTACTCCAAAGGCTATGGAATTCATTAATCCAATTCTATTCGAGTGGGCTACGCGACAAAAACCTATAACTGAATTAACTGGCAAGGCAGAGCATATTCTTTTATCTAAAGAATGGGATGCTATGATAATTGCTCCTGCAACGCTAAACACCATGGCCAAGATAGCATCTGGTATTGGAGATAATGCCGTAACATTAACTGCTATTGCATTTCTTGGAGCAGGAAAGCCTGTACTATTTGTGCCCTCAATGAATCTTAACTTGTATAATACTCCTCAGTATAGAGAAGTAGTTGAAAAATTATATGATTATGGAGCAACAGTTTTACCCCCATTAATTAGTGAAGGAAAGGCCAAGTATCCCCCAATAGAAGATCTTGCTTATTGTGTTGATGCTCTAATTTCTCGTGGAAGAGATATGGCCGGCTTCAACGTTCTTGTTACTGCTGGACCCACACATGAATACATTGATCCTGTTAGGATCATAACTAATCCAAGCAGTGGATTAATGGGACTATACTTATCACGTGAAATAACATGTAGAGGAGGCTATGTGACACTAGTTCATGGCCCAATAAAGCATGATCCACCATACTTGGTAAAGACAAGGCCTGTCGAAACAACCATGGAAATGGCTGAAGCAGTTAAAGAAATTAGTCAACAAGAAAAATTTGATGCAGCTATATTTGCTGCTGCTCCAGCAGACTATAGACCTGTACAAAAAGCTCCTAAGAAGATACCGTCAAGAATTGGCGATATTACTGTCAAGTTTAGGCCTACTGTAAAAGTAATTAAAGCATTAAAGCAGAGACCAAAAGTCATAGTAGCATTTGCAGCTGAAACAGTAGCTAGTGAAGATGAACTTGTTAAGAAAGCGCGTGAAAAGCTTAAGGACTATAATGCCGATCTGGTTGTAGCTAATAAAGTAGGGGTTAAGGGGCGTGGATTTGCGTCAGATTATATAGAAGCTTGTCTTGTAACTAGTGATGAAGTTGAGTGTTTAGGACTTATTCATAAAGCATTGCTTGCTAGGAGAATCGTAGATTGGGTGTCTCATAGACTTGGAGAAAGTAAGGATTAAAGTACCATTGCATATAACTGGTTTTTGGAAACCGATATATACTCGCGATCCTATTACAACTGGAAGTTTAGGAGCAGGTTTAAACATAGATTCCTACTTAATTGCAGATATAATGAAAAGCTCCAGATCAACTATAATCTTAAATGATAAGGAAATCAATATTCCAACAGTTGAGAGAGTATTTAGGTACCTTAAGAGTCCTGTTACCATTAAAGCTTATACACATGCTATACTTGGAGCAGGATATGGATTAAGTGCTGCTCTAGCCTTAGCAGCCTCTATAGGAACTACAATAGTATACGGTATGAAAATGAATCTTGAAAAAGCAGCGTCCATAGCCCATATAGCCGAAGTAGAGGAGGCAACAGGGCTTGGAGACGTAATAGCAATGTATTATGGAGGATTCGAAGTACGTATAAAACCAGGGCCTCCGGGAATAGGAGAGATCATAAAAATACCATATGATCCTTCAATAAAGATAATTACATTAATTCTTGGAAAATACGACACACCCTCGATGTTGAGACGTTACAGTATAAAGCAATACATTATGGCTGAAAATTGTCTTAAAGAACTACTATCATATCCTGATCTACAATATTTCTTAGAACTCTCAAGAGCATTTACTAAAACCTTCTTTAACTATAATGAAGTAGAAGAAATCATTGATCCGATAAAGAACTATCTTATAGGATATTACTTAAAGAAGAAGGTTTTAGTAATGGCTATTGAAAAAGATCATATAAATGATGTTATAGAGTATTTAAATCGTAAGAAGATAAGACATATTATTTCATCAATAAGCTTGAATGGTATATCATTAGAGGAATCTCCATTAAATCGATATATGACTTAGTACTTTTCCCTATAAACTAATCTTGTAGATCTATTTGTAAAGAAATACTATAAGTTATTAGCAGCGCTCATAAAATAGGTATCAAAATTATATAAATCACAACTAGTATTAAGAGAATTTACCAGTAGCAGTCCTTGAAGTAGATTAATGCGTATTAATGTAGAGGCGCATATAATAATGTACCATGTAATCATTGGATTTGGAATTTTACTCCTCCTTTACATTCTATTAATTAAGGAATATTTTCATAGAACTGTTGCAGCGGGATTAACAGCAGCTTTAACACTAATTGTTTTAATTCTCCTAGGTAGACGTACATATATGGAGATTTTAGAGGGTATAGATATAGACACCATTATATTATTGATGGCTATGATGACCATGGTAACTATAATGGCTGAGGCCAATATTTTCACATACTTGGCTATCAAGATCATAAAAAAGACATATAAGAACCCATTTTTACTAATGACCATACTCTGTCTGTCAACCGGGATTATTTCGGGATTTATAGATAATGTGACAACGGTTATCCTCATGACTCCAATAATTATTAATATCGCCAAGAGAATACGGATCGATCCAAGGCCTCTTTTAGTAGCCATTATACTTGAATCGAATATTGGTGGAACCGCTACTCTCATCGGCGATCCTCCGAACATATTGATTGGAACATCTGCCGATCTAGGTTTCAATGACTTCATAATTAATCTGGGGCCTATTGTTGCAATTGATATGATCGTTACATTAGCTATTTTAAAGTTTATTTTTAAGAACTGGTTTAATATGTGGAAACATAGAATTAGATATTTTGCTATTGACGAAACAATAGAAGTTAATAGACCCCTAATGTATAAATCCTTAATTATATTCTCAATAACTATAGTACTATTTTTCCTTGAAGATACTTTAAGATATCCTCCGGCTATTCCTGCACTCATTGGCGCCGGATTATTACTTGCTACAGCTAGTAGGGAAGTGACAATACATAGAGCTTTAGAAGGCGTAGAATGGACAACACTAGTATTCTTTATATTCATGTTCATTATTATAAGAGGTGTACAGATACTTGGAGTTATGGATTTTATAGCAGGCAATATCGCTTCTCTAAATATATCTAAAGAAGCACTCATTATAGTGATTGTATGGGTTTCTGCAATATTTTCGGCCTTTGTAGACAATATACCGTTTGTCATGTCAATGATCCCTGTTATCCAGAAACTCAATATGACTCTTGGAATAGCAGGACCTGTTCTATACTGGGCTCTGAGCCTTGGAGGCTGTCTAGGAGGAAATGGTACCTTGGTAGGTGCAAGCGCTAATATAGTTGTAGCAAGTGTTGCTGAAAAACATGGCTATGATATTTCATTTAAGTATTTTCTAGGAAAGGGAATGCCTATAATGGTTATAACTGTTGGTTTAGCGACAATATATTTACTCCTGTTTTATTAAATTAGTTATGGAGGGAACTGATTTGAAAATAATGATATGTACTGTTAAAAGCGATATAGTTTATCATATGACCAAGTTTCTAACATACTTATTCCCATCTTCGGAATACTACATAGTTTCTCTTATTAGAACAATGAAGCATCGTGTTATGATGACTAGACTGTATAGGAAGACTGTAGAGAAAACTTTAACTGAAGCACAAGATGTAGTTGAAGCTACTTTAAGGAGAAATGGAGTTACAAACATTACTAGAGACCTACTGTATGGTAATAAGGTTCAAGATTTATTAAAGTATGCTGAGAAACATACAATAGACCTGATCGCTATTACGCCTAGAACTACTTATAGTCTTGATAGACTTGGTCGTTTTGCAAAGAAAATTATAAAAGTATCTAGAATACCCATATTGCTATTTACATGGAAAACAGATCCAATAATTGCAAAGAAGCGGGTAATTAAAATAGCCAAAATAGGTAATCCTCCCTTAAAGATACTAAACGAAATATCTAAGAATCATGACATAAAGCTAATAACATTGGATAAAACGTTCTCTGCAGGCAATAGATTCCATGAATTCGATATAGTCTTTATTGATAAGGAAAGCTTTCTTAAAACACCGACTAAATATTTATGGATAGTAACAATAATTTACTAATTTATAAAACGATTTATTTATATCTAGAACAAGCTTCTCTGCTGATTAACTTTGTATTCCTTCCTTTGCTTGAGCTCTTCTCTTAATTGAGAAGCTAGATTATATACTCCTTCAGCTCTCTCTAGAAAGCCCTTCTCTACAAGATCAGCTAATGCGCGGGATATATGGATCTCGATAACTACATCATCAAATTCGGGAACAAGATCAGGATCCCTTAGGGCTTTTATTTGCTCACGTAATTCTATAATTGCTACTACTTCGCCTACACTTATGTATTTTATGAAGTAATCCATTATCAACTGATGGAGCTTTGGTAGTTTCTTTATATCTCTTAAACTAGGTAATTCTCTATTTTCGCTCAAGGCTCACACCTAATAATACCATGTATTATAATAGTTATGCTCTCTAACCATATATTCTTGGTTCATATATGCTTTACAAAAAATATTAAATGAACATGAATTACAGTTCGCATGCTTGTCCCTTAAACATATTCTCCTTCCATGAATCCATAATATATCGTCGAGAATGCCTTTATTTATTCCCGCTAAATCAGCTACAAGACTATAAGCATAACGTACAGTAAATCTAAGAATTATATCATCAGAATAAGATACTTCATGAAAACTCCTAATATAATCCCATAGCTTACCCCGAATCTGAACAAGACCCGTTCTATAAGCAATGCGAGAGAGATGATTATCAACAGGTACCTCCATATTATGTTGATCAATGGCAGTAAATAGTCCTCGTGCTTGTAAGAACTTTATGAGGAGAAAGGACTTCTTCTCAACAGGATCTTCATATGCGCGGAAGACTCTAAGAAGATCAATTAATCCATGTTCAGTACCCCTTCCCCTAATCCTATTATTAGAGGCTTTTAGTAATTCGAGAAACCTACCACTATATAGCTTATCAAGTTTTAATCCAAGATCCCTCAATAGATAAGCCCGGATATCGGGATCAGGAACTTCAGCATTATTTATATTGAAATATTTCTTTATATCATCTATTCTTATCTTGGATAAATTAAATGCTGTATAAAAATCTGGATATTCATCTAGGATTTGTTTACCAAGCCTCCATAAAAGATCAGCTCCATGATAACATCCATCTTCAATGCATGCCTCGTAAGGCTTACCCGGCCTACTAAGTCTATGATCGATAGCTACCATAACTAGGAAATACATACCTACTTTTTCACGATCCATTTCCTTAGGTGGGAAAAATCTTTGATCAAATACATCTATTTTCTCAAGCTGATCAAGATTTTTCCTTAAAATATTAGCCATAGAGATGGCAATATCATGGTCTATAATAATTTTCTTGAACAAGTTTTTCTCCCTAGACAAGTCTTTACATGAGTCGATAATTAAATCTATTTAATGTGTTCTATATTAAGGTATATGATGGTGTATCCTTATATTGGTAATCGGCTTCATTAAGAAGAAAGTTATTGAGGATGAGGAAGTTAGGGTTATCGGCTATGTTAGAGCTGATAATATCTATTCTACGAGGACATACGTAATAGGCTTTCTTGAAGTTTTCGGAGAGATTAGATCTAGTGAATTATTTGTTAAAGGATGTATCAAGGCTAGGAAAATAATTGCTAATAAAATATTCTTGTTTTCAAGTTCACATTCAACATTACTTGATGTTAAGGGAGATTTTGTATTATTGAGAGGAGAAAATGGTGGCAAGATTAGTGTTAGTGTATTAAGAGCCAAGTATGCTGTGTTAGAATGGACCTATATACATAATATTTGTGCTGATAGGGTTAAGGTATATTCTGGAGTCGTATTTGACCGTATAAAGCATATAGGTGAATTAATTATTAGAGATCCTTACATATCAATAAGGCTTGAAAACATCAATAACATTGGTATATTTAATCTTCAATACAATATCTATAAACATACATCCTAGCAGAGACTATTTTCTCCCTAAGATCTATTAATGTTGTATAGGCTTTAAACTTAGTACTTGAGGATATGTCTTCAGAACTACTAAACTCGATAATATACTTCATTAATCTATCAACTAAGTCTATGGCCTGTTCAAGTTCATTCATTAGTTCATTACAAGTGTTCTTCAAGAATCTCCCCTCTCAGTCCCCCCGGGGGGTATTATTGTTGAAGGACCTAGAAATCTCTATCTACTGATAAAATCTTAAAAACTCTGTAAAAATAGATCTATGATTAAGAATCTGGGTTGGGGTGGGGGGAAACCTTTAAAT
>Ga0190310_1000169_pt1 | contig 24635 bp, 26 predicted proteins | sample 48700778_MG_FD_165059 | JGI IMG/M metagenome (GOLD analysis project Ga0190310, IMG submission 165059) | Hydrothermal vent sediment bacterial communities from Southern Trench, Guaymas Basin, Mexico - 4870-07-7-8_MG | ecosystem: Environmental > Aquatic > Marine > Hydrothermal vents > Sediment ... | reverse complement strand
TGAGTGACAGGAGCCCGATGACCGATAGAATGCAGATCAGCAGGTTCAGCTTTTTCAAGCCAAGGAGTTCCTTAAGATCGGCGAGTTAAAGACCTTATCACAAGATCTTTGGAGACTGCGAGGTCATTCCGATGAGAGATTCTCCTCCGTGATCTCGGCGAATAATTGGTCTAACTCGGGGTCTCGACCCCGTTCTTCCTGAAGAATTTGACGATGTTCTTCAGATCCATCATGGAGTAGTTCAAGGCCACCGCGGTAACCGCTACTGGCTAAGAGGTGAGGTTGAGGGTGACTAAGGCGATCGTGAAGTTTGGCGGAAAGGAATTTACATGTAGGTCGTGTATAACGCTCGGCGTGAGGAAATCCCCTACTGGGTAAAGAGATCTTGAAGCAGACAGGCTTATTATATAATCCTCAAGCGAGTTAAAGCCCCCAATTAAGTGAAAGTTCAGGAAGAGCTGAGCGATTACTTCATGTATTAAGAAGATCAGGCGTTGCAGACGAAATATGATGAATTAAAGTTTTCACATGGATCCTTGACAAAGTATATATATCTGTTTCCTAGATAGAATCCGAGAATATGAGAATCGTTATGGGATCCAAGATTTTTGAGCGAAGCGAATTTGAAAGTGAAGCAGAGTTGGAGGAAGTTGTCCGGTCGCATTCTAATATCATTTTTGGCGATGATATTATCTATATTCCTCAAAAGCTGATAACAACCTTGCAAGGATTTAGTACCGTTCCCGAGGCAATTGTGGTTGATTTGGATGCTGAGCAGTGGTATATTGTTGAGGTTGAATTGGCTAAGCATGGAATGTGGTCTCATATTGCTCCTCAAATAACGAAGCAGATAGTAGCCGCGGAAAATCCAAGAGTAAGAAAGGAAATAGTTCAAGTAGCCATTAATGAGATTGAGAAATCAGATACGTTAAAACAAAGGCTTGGAGAGAAAGGGGTGCACGAGATAAAAGTATTAGGTTTTCTGCAAGAGATCTTAGAAAAAGATCCTCTAATGGTGATTCCCATAGATGCTATTCCACAAGATTTAGAGGCTTTTGCAAAGGTGTTAAACCGAGATCTTGTGCCTGTGCTGGTTGAGAAATATGAAAGCAAAGATGGGGAAATTGCTTATAGGATAGTTTCCAGCAAACTTGTTGTCCTACCTCCAGAAGATACGGATCAAGGAAAAATTAGCGAGGAGGAATTCTTAAAGAAATGCGAAAGGCCGGGGGTGATTCTTTATCATCGTTTGAAAGAGTTAGCGAAAGCTGTAGGTGATGAGCTTATTCCTGGAAAATCATCTTTCTCGTATTACGTAGTTACGAAAGGTGGTAAAAAGTTTTGCCCGTTCACGATATGGCCTGACGGGGTCGCTATCTACAAGCTTCGTTTTACCGAAAAACATGGGGTTAAGGAGGAAGTTCATTCCAAGTTCAGAGAAAGTCTCTTGAAAATCGAATCGCTTAAGAACAAGTATGATTTAATGAAAATACCGATAATGAGCACTCATGCGGGCGAGATTAGCGAATATGAGATAGATTTGTTTATCGAGGCTTTTAAAGAATTCCGAAATTCCATTGCCAAGACATCTTGATAATGGTCTTATTGGCTACTGGCATCTCCATAGTCTTGTGCCGTGTAAGGGCGTCAAGTAAGCAGTAGTCGACAGTTTGAAGCTACCTTCGAGGATCATTCCGATGCGAAGGGCTCTCTTCCCGTGATCTCGGCGAATAGTTGATCTGGTTCGGGGACTTCGACCCCATTCTTCCTGAAGAATCTGACGATGTTCTTCAGATCCCTTAGTAGGAGGGGGTCTGCGATGGGTTGCTCAACCCTAACCGCCTGAGATAGATCTATTAGGATTATATCGTTGTTTGGGAGGATGAAGATATTGTATTCGCTTAGGTCTCCGTGGATTAGCCTCGCGTCCCTATACAACCTCTTGACCGCCTCGACCACCCTTGGATAGATCTCCTCATAATCCTCTCTCTCGAGCTCGATCTCGACGAGGGTTGGATATCTCTTTCCATCCTCGCCTACGAACTCCATCCCTAGGACGTTGTTCCTTACGAAGTATGGTTTTGGGACGGGGACTCCGGCCTCATATGCTGCCTCCAGGTTGCTATACTCTCTTTTGGCCCATAGGTAGATGAAGTCTCTGAAGTCCCTTGGAACCCGCTTAAACCTCGGATCATACATGGCGTACATCATCCTCCTCTTCCTGAACTCCGCGCTTATCACCAAGTAGATCTTCACCGCAAGATCCACGTCATCTCTCCCCTTGGCGAGGTAGATCCTAGACTCCTTCCCGGCGCTGACAACCCCATAGAACTCCTTTATCAGGCCTCTATTCATCAGGGAGTAGATCGTCATGAGGGTTTGGCGGTCGAAGACCTCCTCCAAGACCTCGTCGAGCTCAGACCTCCTCCTGAGATATCTCTGCTCCCTCTCATACCTATACTCTCGAATTCTAAGCCTCTTCTCTATCCTCTTCTCATCCGGCAAAACCGTTCTCCAGATAACCTGATTTGGGATATTTAATAAGGATGTTGATCTATTCTGTCAGCCTCTCTTTTAGGAAGTCTGGGATCACCCCCTGCTCGGCGAGCTTCAACGCCTGAACTTTAGTAAACCTCCACCAAACATCTCCACGCTTATCCCTCTGGAAATCCCATGGACTCACCAAGACTAGATCTCCCTCCCTGATCCAGATCCTACGCCTAAGCTGACCCCTGATCCTGCAGAGCCTGGTCTTTCCATCGCTGCACTCGACCAAGACCCTGTCATAGCCGTACATCTTGACCACTACCCCGTAAACGTCCCCGGGCCCGGGCTCGACCAGCTCCTCGAGCTCGTCCGGCTCCGACACGATCTTACGCTTACCCATCTCTCTAGATTATCACGTCTTCGGGATTTTAAAAGGGTTGGCCGAAATAACCTTAAATATCGACATCGTATCCTGCGAATCAATGGCCGAGAGCGTAGTCTATATCGATGGGAAGTTTCTTCCAGAGTCTGAGGCGAAGATCTCGGTCTTCGATCACGGGTTCCTCTACGGGGACGGGGTCTTCGAGGGGATTAGGGCCTATAATGGGGTCGTCTTCAAGCTTGGAGAGCACGTCGATAGGCTCTACGACTCGGCGAGGTTCCTGAATATAGAGATCCCGATGAGTAAGGAGGAGCTGATCCACGCGATCCTAGAAACCGTTAGGAGAAATGGGTTAAAGAGCTGCTATATTAGGGTTATAGTGACTAGGGGGGTTGGAGACCTAGGTCTGGATCCGAGAAGATGCCGAAAGCCCACCGTAATCATAATCGCTAAACCCATGGCTCGGCTCCTCGGAGAGAAGCCCATATCCTTGATAATCTCATCGGTTAGGAGGGATGGGATCGACGCGACAAACCATCAGGCGAAGTCCCTAAACTATCTCAATAGCGTCTTAGCCAAGATGGAGGCGATAAATGCGGGGGCCGACGATGCCGTTATGCTGGATAATAGGGGCTTCGTCTCCGAGGCGACCGCGGAGAACATCTTCATCGTGAAGGGTGGGAAGATCATAACGCCTCCCCCATCCTCCGGAATCTTGATGGGGATAACTAGAGAGTGCGTGATCGAGATAGCTAAGAGGCTTGGATACGAGGTCGTCGAAAGAGAAATAACCCCATTCGAGGTAATGACGGCCGACGAGGTCTTCTTAACGGGAACGGCGGCGGAGATAGTCCCGGTCGAGCGGGTGAACGGTAGGAGGATCGGCCTGAGGGTTCCTGGACCGATAACTGAGAGATTGATGCGGGAGTTCGATGGGCTGAAGAACGATCCCGGCCAGGGTGTTAAGATCTAGCCCCCGAAAAACGTTATTTTAATCACCTAGGACACATTTCATCCGGATTGAGGTCTAGGCGAGATCTTAGAAGGACTAATATAATAATCGCCGTAGTAGCCGTGCTCGTCTCGGCGGCGGCGTTCGCCGGAGGATACCTTATCGCGAGGATGGCCGTAACTTCTTCAACCATAACCGAGACCACGACGATCACGAGAGATCATTATTGGAATACTTCGATGACGTTGCTTAGGGAGACTCTCGAATGGGTTGAGAGGGATAGGGGATTAAGATTTAACTGTAATGTAAGTCTGGTGGTCTTGACGAAGGAATGGGTGGCCGAGCACTGGGGCCTTGGATATCTAAACCGAACCGATATCAGGATCAAGGAAGAGCTCTACAAGGCGCTGTTCATGGTCCCCAAGGAATATAACTTGACGAGAATAAAGCTCGGTCAGAGCGGATGCGTGGTCGCGGCATCCGCCGATAAAACAGTCTATGTGGTGAGGGAATACTTTGATCCAAGTAGGAAGGTTGAGGCTGGGGAGATCTTGGCGCATGAGCTCACCCACATCTTACAGGGAATCCACTTCAAGATACCTGTTGGTAGATTCCATGACGAGAAGCAGGCGATAAGAGCTGTCGTGGAGGGCGATGCGGGCACGGTGGCCACGGATTATCTCCTAGCCCATGGCGGAGTTAAGCAGGAGAGAGGCCATGAGGAAGGATATGATCCCATAACATCCATCTGGCTCTTCCCCTACCTATACGGCGAGGACTTCATCCGATATATTCGGGAGTTGAGGGGATGGGGGGGCGTGAATCAGGTCTATTCTAGGATGCCTAGATCGACCTCCGAGATCCTACATCCGGAGAAATACGTCAGTGGATGGAGACCGACGATGGTTAAGATAGCGGTGAGGGTCGGCGATGGCTGGAGGCTTCAGCTAAGAGATAGGCTTGGAGAATACTTCATCAGACAGATGCTAAGAGCGCATCTCCCGATGGAGGTCGCCGTAAAGGCCGCGGATGGATGGAGGGGAGACCTACTAGAATACTATGCGAATGACGGGAGAAGGCTTCTATACTGGAAGATAGCTTGGGAGGATCAGATGGAGCTGGAGGAATTTTTGAAAGCCTTCGAGAGGCTTCTCGAGGAAGTCGGAGCCGAGAGGATTGGAGAACATGCCTGGATTAAGGACGGGATTGATGTAAGATTGGTCGTGGATGGATCATCCGTGTTGATAATCGAGAACTTCAGCGCGGCGGGCTAGCTCCAAGCCATTTGAAGTTTTTCAATCGTGAGATCTCTGGAGAATGTCGGCGATGAGCCTGAAATAATCCCTTAAGGCCGGATATAGCTTCCTGTAGATCTCAAGATAATATCTCTCATAGACCTTCACGTGATCTGGATCTGGATCAACCGTCTCCTCGATCCTCACGGCCCTCTCGACGGCCTCATGCAGGTCGCGATAAACTCCCGCCCCAACTCCTGCGAGTAAGGCTGCCCCGAACGCCGCCTCCTCCCTAACCCTGACCGTGGAGACCCTCGCGTTAAAGATGTCTGCCTGAATTTGTCTCCATAGCCTACTTCTCGACCCACCCCCTCTCGCGATTATCCTCTCGACTTTAACCCCTAACTCCTTAAAGATCTCGAGGCAGTCTCTCAAAGCGTATGTCACGCCCTCCATTATCGATCTAACTATATGCTGTCTTCCATGAGTTAGAGTTAGACCTAGAAATACGCCCCTCGCATATGGATCCATGTGAGGGGATCTCTCCCCGATCAGATATGGGAGGAAGATTAAGCCGTTTGATCCGGGCTTTATAGACTCTGCTTCCCTTAACAGGACCTCGTATGCGTCTCCATCTTTCAAGAGCTCCTTAAACCCCAATCCCTCGATGAACCAGCTTAAGGCCAAGCCCGCCGACAGTATCGATCCCTGAATACACCACTTTCCCGGAGATGCGTGGCAGAAGGTGTTTATCCGATATCTCGGATCGACCTTGGGCTCATCCACCGTCGTGAAGACCTGGCCGGCCGAGCCTATATTCGATGACACAGCTCCAGGCTCTATTAACCCGCATCCAACAGCCCCTACCGGCGAGTCTCCCCCGCCGGTCGCGACCAATGTGCCTGGCTTAAGCCCGGTCTCCTCGGCCGCCTTATCAGAGACCTCTCCAACGATCTCTACCGATTCGCGGACTTCGGGGAAGTATTCTTCCTCCAGACCTATGGCCGAAATGAGCTCTCTCGACCATCTTCTATCCCTGACGTTGAATAGTAGGGTTGATGAAGCATCCGAGTAATCCGTCGCGATCGAGTCTGTAAGCCTGAATCTTATGTAGTCTTTGGGGAGGAGGATTTGATGGATCTTCTTGAAGATCTCCGGCTCGTTCTCCCTTATCCAGAGGAGGGATGGGGCCATGAACCCGGGCATCGCGCGGTTACAAGCTATCTCCAACACCCTCTTCTTGCCCACAAGTTCATAGATCTTTCTGCATTGTCTCTCGCTTCTGGAGTCAGCCCAGATAATCGCAGGTCTTAGAGGCTTAAAGTCCTTGCCCAATATCACGGTTCCATGCATCTGGCCCGAGAATCCCACGGCCAAGATCCTCCGCGGTCCAAGAATATTTAACGCGGCTCTTATGGCCTCCTTTACAGCCGACCACCAGCTCTCCGGATCTTGCTCGGCCCAATTCGGAGCCGGCGTAGATATAGGATACTTAGACGATGCTTGGGCCAACACGTTTCCATCCTCATCTATTATGACCACCTTGGCGCTGGATGTCCCGAGATCCACGCCCATCAACGCGGCTTCAGTCATCGCCATAAGATTTCATACCGATAAAATAATAGGGTATCTCTCGGCGTCAGCTACCCCAAGGCCCCTCATGGAAGTCGGGCGCGGGCTCTCATCATCGCCGAGAGAGTCTATCGAGGCCTCATAGTTAAGATTTTTTAAGAGATCTTTATCTGAACCTTCAGCGCGTTCCCCAACCTCTTTTCAGCGGTCTCTATCGCCCTTCCAGCCTCCTCGATGCCGAAGCTGTGGGTTAGGAGGGGTTTAACATCGACCAATCCCGCCTCTATTGCGTGTAGGGCTTCTGGGAAAGTGTATGGGGAGAGCCATGAGAAGACGTATTCCTTCTCTCCGAGGGTGCTATCCCATAGGGGTATGGAGATCGCGTGGGTTGGTTCGTAGGCCGCTCCCCCGAAGAAGACCGTAACGGACCTCGCTCCACCGATCCCCACCGCCAGCTGATTCGCTTCGAGATTTCCGGTGGCCACGAATATTCTCTCAACACCTTTACCGTCCGTCAGCTCCTTCACCCTCTCAACAGGATCCTCCGCATAATACTTGGAGTCTTTCTCCCTCACGTTTATCGCATAGTCCGCTCCAAGCCTCAACCCCGCCTCAAGCCTGTAATCCCTAGTCCCTATCAGGATTAGTGGAGATGCTCCCGAATGCTTTAGATACTGAACCACCATCAGCCCTATTGGGCCAGGCCCTATCACCGCGGCGGAGTTTCCAGGATTGAGCTTGAGCTTCCTCACGCCGTTTAGGGCGCAGGCAAGCGGCTCCGTGAACGCGGCTTCCTCGAAGCTCAGCTTCTCAGGTATTAGATGTAGATAGTTGTAGCGGACTAGGCAGTATTCCGCCATCCCCCCGTTCACGGTGACTCCCAAAACCGTCGGATGCTCGCACATGTTTGGATAGCCTTTCTTACATGACTCACATGCTCCGCACGCCATTACGGGCTCGGCTACAACCCTATCGCCCTCCTTCAAGATCCCGAGCTTCTTCGCGGTCTCGCCCAGCTCGACTATGGTTCCGGAGAATTCGTGGCCTAGCACTATCGGCGGGGGGACATCGGCCCTCCCCCTCCTATAATAAGCTATATCCGATCCACAGACCCCGCACGCCCTCACCTTAACCAAGACATCGTTGACTCCGACCTTGGGAACCGGGAGTTCCCGAACCTCTATATTCCTCGGCCCTAAGAGGACCGCTGCTTTCATAACTTCTTTAGACATGCTCTCACCCATGTCTAGATACTAGCTCGTCTAGGAACTTCTTGCAGTCTCTTGTGGCCTCCCATGCATTATGCCAGAAACAGAGGTCTAGGCTGAGCCAGCCACTATATCCTATCTCCTTCAAGGCCTTCATGAATTCATCGAAGTCTATCACCCCTAGGCCGAATGGGACGTGTGTGGACGTGTTATGCGGGTTTAGGGTGTTGTCGCTGTCGATTAGGTGGACGTGGCCCACATATCCCTTAAGCCTCCTAACGAACTCCGCCGCAACCTTCGAGATGGGGACATCTATTATCTCTAAGGGATGTGGCTGATTCAGGCCTATTCCGCAACAGTGGGCGTGGCATGAATCGACTAGGAGCTTAAAGTTTGGGTGATCGACCTCCTTAACTATCTTTATTATCTCGCTGGGCTTATTGAACATGAATCCCGGCTCAAACTCCCAGGCCAGGGTTATCCCGGCATCTTCAGCCTTCTTGGAACACTTCTTAAACATCTCGATGACCCTCTTCATCGCCGTCTCCCACGGCACCCCGGGTATGCCCTTCGGCCCCGAAACCGTGTCGACCCTCATCACCTTTATCCCGAGATCCTGGCAGAAGTCTAGGTTTTTGTCGAACATTTCTTCATATGCCCTCCTCTCGCTCTCATAGTTTGAGGCGATCGCGTACCCGCCCATATCGGCAGCGTATCCACAGATCTCAAGCTTAAAGGACTTTATCATGGACTCGAGGTCCCTCCGATCCTTCTTCGCGGGATATAGGTCTGGATGCGCATGCGGCTTAAATCCTGAGAGTTCAACGCCCTCAAACCCAAGCTCAGATAACATCTTAACGGATTCCTCCAACGTGTATGGTCTGGCGGCATACGGCGGAAACATGTATGGCCAGGTTCCCGAAGCCAACTTATATCTCCTCATAAATCTCACACTAGTTAACCATCGACTCTCGCTTAAAAATGTTCGTCGGCAAAGACTTATATGCGTAAGGGAGATTTAGGTTGCGTGATAAGTTATGGTAAGGTTTGGGGTGACTAGCTGGGTATGGGTATATCCATTTAATGTCTCGGCGATTGAGAAGGCGAAGAGGGCTGGGGCGGATGGGATAGAGATACCTGTCGAGGATCCAAAGATCTTGGATGCGAGGTCGATTAAGGAGAACCTAGAATCCCATCAGCTGCCATGCTCGTCGATCTGCGCGGTGATGAGCCCTGAGAGGGATTTCACGAGCCCCGACAGATCCATCAGAGACAACGCCCTAAACTATCTAAAGTTCTGCGCAGACTTCGCATCCAAGCTTGAGGTCGATGTGATTGCGGGCCCGGTCTACGCGGCGGTCGGCAAGGTGCTCTTCGACGATAAGGAGAAGGCTTGGAGGATGGCCGTCGAGGGGGTTAGGGAGGCCGCTAGATATGCTAGGGATAGAGGTGTGTATATCGCCGTCGAGCCCTTAAACCGCTATGAGACGAGCCTGGTGAACCTATCGTCTGATGTTTTGAGATTCATCGAGGATGTTGGGGAGGAGAACGTTAAGGCCCACTTCGACACATATCACGCGAATATAGAGGAGAAGTCGTTCTCCAGCGCGATAAGGATGCTCGGCGACAAGCTATTCCACGTCCATGCATGTGAAAACGATAGGGGAACCCCCGGAACAGGACATATACCGTGGAGGGAGGTTGCCGAGGCCCTGAAGGATATAGGATATGAGAGGTGGCTTGTAATAGAGACCTTCCAGCCTGGGATCAAGGAGATCGCCCGAGCGGCATCGATCTGGAGACCTCTAGAGAGGAGTCAGGATCTACTGGCTGAGAATGGTTTGAAGTTCTTGAGAGGATTGTTCAGGTAGATTTATGGATAAAAAATTGTGGGATTATTTCGTCGACTCCCACTTGCCGGACTCCGCAGACCTTACTATCGCATCCATTATCTGATTGACCCTGAGGCCATCGTAGAATGTGGCTCCCCAAGGCTCTATGGGCTTATCATTGGCTATCGCGTCGAAGAAGTGATATACTTCATGGACGAATGTGTGTTCCCATCCGATCACGTGTCCATGAGGCCACCATTTATCATAGAATGGGTGTACGCTCTCGGTCACCAATATGTTCTTAAACCCTCTCCTATCCAATGGATCCTTATTCGTGTAGACCTCGAGCTCGTTAAATCTCTCGAGGTTGAAGACTATCGTTCCTTCGGATCCGTGGATCTCAACCCTTTCATAGTTCTTCCTCCCAGCGCAGAATCTCGATGCCTCGATGCTCCCGATGACCCCGTTCTCGAACTTCACTAGGGCTATGAATGCATCGTCGACATCCACCTTCCCCTTCTTCGATGGATCTTCCGGCAGCGGCCTTTCTTCGATGAATGTCTTCATTACCCCGACAACCGAGTCTATCTCTCCCACGAGGAATCTGGCCAGGTCGATTATGTGGGCCCCTAGATCTCCTAGGGCTCCGCTTCCGGCGACATCTTTCCTAAGCCTCCAGACCAGCGGGAAGTTTGGATCCATTATCCATTCTTGGAGGTATACGGCCCTATACTGCAGGATCTTGCCGATATATCCTTCGTCTATCAGCTTCTTCGCCAGTCTGATGGCTGGGACGAATCTATAGTTGAAGCCGACCATATGCTTGACCTTGGCCTTCTCGACCGCCCTATACATCTCCTCGGCCTCCTTAGCGTCTCTGGCTAAAGGCTTCTCGCAGAATACATGCTTTCCGAGCTCGGCGGCCATTATGCATGGATCTTTATGCATGGAGTTTGGTAGGCCGTTATCCACGACCTCGACCTCAGGATCCCTTATGAGCTCCCTCCAATCCGTATAATACTTCTTGTATCCAAATCTCCTCGCCGCCTCCTTGACCCTCTCCTCCGTCCTCCCGAAGATCGCGACGAGCTTGGGCTTGGCTGGAGGTGGATAGAAGAAGATGGGCATCTTAATGTATGCGTTTGTGTGAGCCTTTCCCATGAAGGCGTAGCCGAGCATCCCAACGCCTATCTCCTTGATCTCCTTTGCCTTCTCGACAACGCCCATTGTCACGAATCCAACTTCCTTCTCCTCGCTCATAATCTACCACCAGACCCTCTCAAGCCTCTTCTTAATGATCAGGGGCTTCAGGAAAGCTATAGTTTTCTCAACCCCGTCCTCCCTGCTCATCACGGGATCCTCGTGCTCGTAGCTCAGGACATAGTCGTATCCGACCTCGGCGAGCGCCGTTATCACCCTCTTCCATGGAACCTGACCCCATCCGGGAATCCTGAACCTGAATCCCCTGGTAGGCCTCATCCAGCTCCCCGTTGGGATCGCTCCCGAGATCCTGAGATTCTCCTCGACGAGCTCTCCATCCTTAGCGTGTGCATGATAGATCCTATCCCCGAACTTCTTGATGAAGACCACCGGGTCTATGAGTTGCCAGACTAGGTGGCTTGGATCGAAGTTGAATCCAAACTCCTTCTTGCCGTTAATCGCCTTCAAAGCCTGCTCGGCGGTCTCGATATTATATGCGAGCTCCTGCGGATGGACTTCATGGGCAAACTTAACGCCATTTGATGCGAAGTGATCTAAGATCTCACCCCATCTCTCGGCGAAGACATCGAAGAAGCTCTCATAGATCTTCTCATAGGCCGGCGGGAAGATGTACCATGCGCCCCAATTCGGGCAGCCCGTGAATCCAACCACGACTGGGACATCGAGAGCCTTTGCGGCGTCGGCGGTCTTCTTCATCCTCATAATCCCATACTTGATCTTCTCCTCAGGGGTTCCCTTGAACCAGTCGTCGGTTGAGGCGTCATGCGGCCCCAGCACGAGCTGTCCCTCAAGGTGGTTCGAGACAGCGGAGATGGTCATGTTGTATTTCTCTACGAGCCTCTTAAGCTCCTGAGCCCCTCCGCTCACAACCTTATCTATGTCTAGATGGGTGCTGCCCTTCCAGGCGGCGAGCTCAACGGCCTCATATCCAAGCTGCGATACATATCGTAAAACCTTCTCCAGCGGCTGGTCGTTATACAATACGGTAAAGATTCCTATCTTCAAACCGGCTCCACCTCAATAAAGAGAGGAGGTTAGCGGCTTATAATTTTTACTCGATGGCTAGACCAGGACCTTCTCGCTCTTCTTGTCTATCACCCTGATCATGTTTTGGTCAAATCGTACCCATACCTCGTCCCCGGGCTTCTTCGGGAATGATCCCTCCCACAATGCTTTGAATAGGATGTTGTCGCGGCTTAGCTCGATTAGAGAGGAGGTGCCCATAGACTCCACCGTCGTCACCTTCGACCTAAATGAGTTTGGAATTTCCTCAAATGAGATTGTGACGTGTTGGGGTCGAATTCCGAGTATGTAGTCTTTGGTGGTCTCGCCTATCCTCTCAACCAACAGGTCCTTTATCTCGCCTAGATCTATGGTTGCTCCACCGAACTCCGCATAGGCCCTCTCCCTCGATATGTGTAGGGTGGCGTCGATGAAGTTTATCGTCGGACTACCTATAAAGTATGCGACAAATTTATTCACCGGGTGATAGAAGATATTTTCCGGGGTGTCATATTGCTGTAATACGCCATCTTTGAGGATCGCTATCCTATCTGCGAGGGCCATCGCTTCAAGCTGATCATGGGTTACGTAGATCATGGTCTGCTTTATCTCGGCGTGGATCTTCTTGAACTGATATCTTAGAGAGTCTCTAAGCTTTGCGTCTAAGTTGCTCAGCGGCTCATCGAATAAGAAGACTCTAGGCCTTCTAACTATCGCCTTCGCGATCGAGACCCTCTGGAGCGTCCCCATATCGAGCTGACCATACCTATAGTTTAGATATTGTTTTATGCCCACCATCTCCGCTGCCCACATAACTCTCTTCCTGATCTCGTCGGCGCTCAATCCCTCCGCCCTCAATGGGACCGCTATGTTCTCATAGACCGTGAGGCTTGGATAGATGGCTGGGAATTGGAAGACCATGGCGATATTTCGATCCGGTGTCGGTAGATCTGTAACTCTCTCATCATCGAAGTATATCTCTCCCTTGGTGGGGGTCTCGAGGCCTGCTATCATCCTGAGGAGGGTGGTCTTCCCGGACCCGCTCGGCCCTAGGAAGCAGACGAATTCTCCATGGTTTATCGTGAGGTTTAGGTCGTTCACGGCGACTAGGTCCCCAAACCTCTTGGTGAGGTGCTCTAATCTTATGACGGTCACCTTAACCACCTCCTAGGCTACCGTGTATGGCGCGATGAACATCGAGATAACTGCTACCGAGATCACCACCCCGGCTATTATGATGGACCACTTGACTATGTCCCTGACCGTCGTTTCGCCTTTGGGATTCCTTACGGGTAGATAGGTGCTTAGGGTGTAGATGACGGCTCCTAAGGCCATCATGTAGAATCCGTAGGTGAATAGTTCGGCCTTGAATGGCTGGAACATCAGGATCAAGCCTATTATCGAGAGTATTATTCCGGTCCTCTCGATGGTGGAGACTTTTGGCATCAAAGCAACACCTCCTCTGTCTTAGGATCTATTATATGTATCCTCCTCATGTCGGGCTTCAGCCAGATCTGTTGACGATACTTTAAGTTTATGAAGCCCTTAACCACGACCTTCATCTCAAGTTCTCCAACATTCGCCGTTATGATGCTCTCGTAGCCTATAGGCTCAACCGCGATCGTCGTTGCGGGGATGGCTTTGGGGTCCTTCGTGGTCAAGATCCTTATATCTCTAGGCCTTATCCCCAAGATGACCTCGTCTCCAGATAGCTTATTGACCCACTCTCCTTTAATCTCCGTAAGATCCATGTCTATTCCGGTGCCTGAGAATAGCAGCCTATCGTCCTCCCTCTTCAACTCTCCCTCGATCAGGTTTATCGTCGGGTTTCCGACGAAGGTTGCGACGAACTTATTGACCGGATGATGAAAGATATTCTCGGGAGTGTCATATTGTATAAGCTTGCCATCCTTTATCACGGCTATCTTCTCGCCTATCGAGAGGGCCTCCAGGAAGTCTGGGGTCGCGTAGATGACCGATTGGTTCAGCTCCTTGTGGAGCCTCTTAAACTCGGTCCTCATCTCCTCCCTAAGCTTCGCATCCAGATTCGTTATCGGCTCATCTAGGATGAATAGTCTGGGGCTCCTTACGAGAGTTCTGGCTAAGGCGACCCTCTGCATCTCTCCCCCGCTTAGGGTCGTTGGATCCTTTCTATCCAGTAGATGCTCTATCCTCAGGGTTTTAGCGATCCTCTTAACGGTATTGTCTATCTCGGCCTTGCTCAGCCCTCTCTCCCTCAGCGGATACGCTATGTTGTCATAGACGCTTAGGTGGGGGTATAGGGCGTAGGTTTGGAAGAACATGGCGACATCTCTCTCCCATGGGGGGATATCGTTGACGACCTCTCCATCGAATAAGATCTCACCCCGATCGGGTCTAATTACTCCGGCGATACATTTCAGGGTCGTGGTCTTTCCGGCCCCTGTCGGCCCCAAGAGGACTACGAAGGATCTATGGGATATATCTAGGCTTAGCCCATCTACGGCCTTAACCTCACCATAGCTCTTCTCGAGATTTCTGATGGTTACCCTCGTCAATGCTATACACCTCTAACCGTTCCGAAGGTCATTCCCCTTAAGAGATATTTCTGGAGGAGGAAGATCAGGACTATCGCGGGTATCACGTAGAGGACCTCGATCGCGGCCAATAGGCCCCAGTTAATTCCAACCTCTCCGCGGGTCGCCGCCAACGCGACCGGAACTGTTCTGGTCGTCTTCTCGGTCAATAGCATGGCGAACAGGAACTCATTCCAAACGTTTATCACGAGGAATCCTAGGGTCGCGGCCAACCCGACGTAGACCTGCGGTAATGCTATCTTGAAGAAGATCTTCAGAGGCTTTGAGCCATCGACCATGGCGGCCTGCTCTATGTCGATCGGTATCTCGTCGAAGAAGCTCTTCATCATCCAGACGGCGAATGGCAGGTTGAACATCGTGTAAAGTAGGATTAGCCCTGGAATCGTATTGTATAGACCCAGCTTCCTATAGAAGAAGAACATCGGTATGGCGACCACTATCGCCGGCAGCATTCTAGTCGAGAGGATGAAGAACATTAGAGTGTCGGTTCCCTTAGGCCTATACCTCGAGAAGCTATATGCGGCGAGTGTTCCGATAAGTATTGCTAGGGCTATGCTTCCCAGAACCGCCATAAAGCTGTTGTAGAAGAATACCTCCGCGCCTGTCGCGAGCTCTATGACCTTGCCGGTGATCGCCTCTATCTCCGTTTGCCTCTTCAAGAATATATCGATATAGTTTCTCGTGGTTGGGTTCCAGATGAATAGTGGTGGCCAGTTAAAGGCTTGGGCCCTGGTCTTGAATGATGTGCAGAATATCCAATAGATTGGGAAGACGTAGATTATGCAGACTATTACCACAGCTATATAGAGTAATGCTCGCTTAGCGATCCTGTTTCCCCTCCTCCTAGCGCGGCTCACACCCCAACCCTCCTAGCCATTCTGAGGTAGAGGTTCGTCAATAGTATTACGAGGACCAACAATATAAATGCTAATGCGCACGCCTCGCCGGTTCTGAAGAAAGAGAATGCCAGCCTATAAAGATGTAGGGAGATTAGCTCCGTTCTGGTGCCCGGCCCACCCTCGGTGAGGATATATACGGTGTCGAAGGTTCTTAGGGCGTCCATGGTTCTGAAGAGTAGGGCTAGCATGACGAGGGGTCTTATCGTGGGCCAGATCACAACCCTGAACTTCGTAAACCAGCTAAACCTATCTATCTCGGCGGACTCTAAGAGATGTCTTGGAACAGCCTCAAGGCCCGCTAGGATGAATAGCATCATGAACGGAGACCACTGCCAAACATCTACAATGACGCATGACAACATAGCATGTTCACTGAGAAGTTTGATATGCTTCCCAGTTATCAAGTAAAGGAAGTATGTGACGACGCCGTGGGTTGCGTCGAAGATATATCTGAAGAAGAGGCCCGTGGCTACCGGAGCTATGAGCATGGGCATCGTGACGAGCGCCATCGCCAACCTTCTCCCCCTAAACTGTTGGTAGAAGAGGAAGGCGAGGCCAAAACCTATCAGAAATTCGAGTAGGACCGCTGAGACGACAAACTCAGCCGTGGTTACGAATCTCTTCCATATAGTGCGGCTCGATAGTAAGCGAGCATAGTTGTCAAGTCCTACAAATCGCATCACTCCTCCTCTAATGACGTTGTAGTCGTAGAAGCTTAGGCCGAGAGCCCAGATAAGCGGGAAGATAACCAAAAATAGGGTTATCGCCACGGCTGGGGTTATTAAAATAATTGGGAAGTATTTTTCCGTCAGAGACCTTCTACGTATCCTCGAAGTTGCTTGCCTTGTCATGAACTTCGCCGAATCCTGACTACTTCTTAGGCTTACCAACCTCGCTCATGGGTTCTCCGGCTCTGATGACGTCGGCCGGCGTCTTAAGTCCTGGCGGGAACCTCTGCTCCGGCGGATATTTCTCTGGATAGCCCTCCCTCTCTATGATCTCCTTATGCCTCTTAGCTAGGTCGTCTAGCGCCTGCTTCGGGCTCTTTTCCTCCATCAAGGCTGCGTGGATCTCCTCCTGAACGGCCAGCAACATCTCGGGGTAGAATGGCACGTTCCAGAAGTCTACTTGGAATGGTATCGAGTCGGCGTAGGCGCGGTTATATGGCGTCAGCTCCTTAAACCACTTCGTTCTGATCATGTCTTTCAGGCATACTCCTCCTCCGCCCTCAGCCCACATCCTCTGTTGCTCCGGCTCAAACCAGAACTTCATAAATGCTAGGGCCTCCTCGGCGTGCTTACTGTGGGCGTTGATGACCATGGGCTGTCCTCCGATGGTCGAGTATCTCCTAAAGATTCCATCGTCTCCCTTATGGCCCGGTGGTGGGACTACCTTGATGACATTGTATACCTTTGAGACTGATGGATCGAAGTTGCTGGGTAGGAAACCGCACCAATTGTATATCACCGCAACTCTTCCAGCCTGTAACGCCGCGTTCGTCTCATCATACCATGCCTCAGGAGCATTCGGAGGGGCATATTTCATTAGCTCCTTGTAGAATTCTAGGGCCTTAACGGCTCTATCGCTGTTTATGTATCCTTCAACCTCTCCAGTAATTGGGTCCCACCAATATTCTCCATGCACGTAGAGCATTGTTCCGAAGACGCATGCTATTGCGTCATACTGCTTTCCGAAGTGGGTTGCTATTCCATAGAAGTCTGCTTCAAGCCTCTTTCCGGCCAGCTCATCTCCAGCCTTCCTAGTGAAGAACTTCGCTATATCTCTCAGCTGATACCAGTCGAATTGGGCCGGATACCAGTCCTCATACTTCGTTGGAAGATCATATCCGTATTCGGCCTTAAAGTTCTCCCGCTCATCCGGATGGGTGAAGAGATCCTCCCTATAAACTATTACGAGTACGTCCCCCTCGTGGCCGAAGCCGACTATACAATCTCTGTTGCCCTGTGGATAGGTCATATAATAGGTTATCAGCGAGTCGTCGAATCTATTTATGAGCTGCTGAAGCTCCGGATCCTTTTCGATTATCGGGTTTAACCTCTTGATATGGCCTCCGGCATAGAGCTCTCCAAGCCACTGGCTATCCGAGATGAATATACTTGGCTCCTCAGACTTCGCGGCTAAGAATGTGGTAATCCTATCATGAACTACGGTCCAAGGTATTAGGTCCATCTTGACCGCGATCGGCTTGCCGAGCTTCCTCGCAGACCACTCGGGGAACTTCTTGGCGATCAGCCCCGTCAACCTTCCAGGAAGCCACTCAGGAGAGGCGAAAATCATGGTATAGACAGGCTTAACGGGGGTCGTCGGAGCCCCAGCGGTGACCGTCTTCGTCACCGTCTTGGTCTCGGTAACGGTTTTAGCGGCTCCGGCCACGGTCTTTGTAACCGTGGCCGCGGCGGCCGTCACGGTCTTGGTCTCGGTAACTTTCTGGGTTACGGTCGTCGCTCCAGGAGCTGCGGCCGATCCCGCAAAATATCCCCCAACTCCGGCCACAACCCCGGCGACTATAGCGCTTATGGCAACCTTCCCGGCCGTGCCTATGGCTTCACGTCTACTCAACTTCCTCTTAAATAGATCTTCTTTCTGCTCATCATTCATACCCATTCACGCGTGTTAATAAGGAAGGTTGAATTATATATGTCTTTTGGAAATTTTTAGCGGATTTTGGGCTTAAATCTCCTCTTTAAGATCTTTATAGGCTTTCTGGAGACCTCGATCAGGTCCTCGGCGACCTCCAACTCCTCCCTCAACCTCTCATACTTCTTTAGATCCGTCATCTTGTAACCATATTTCAACATCTTTTCGGCGGCCCTCCGCTTCCATCCCTTAAAGAGAGATGAGATTATCCTGAGGATTATTATCGCCCTAAGCCCTGTAACGGTTATGCTCAGCTTCCTACCATCTTCACTTAACTTCTTTTCCTGAACATCCCCGAAGAGTCTAGCCATGGCCTCCACAACCTCGACATCCCCGGCCAGAGAGATGTATGGAGTTAGGATTCTTCGATCTCCATGAACCATCTCTATATATCCGAGTTCCCCGCATGCCTGGAAGAATCCCGAGATGAAGGCTGAGATCACCATGTGCTCAAGCTCCTTTAATGGAGGCTTCTCGGCTATAAGCTCCTTCATCTCCTCCAGATCATCTACCTCCCAATCATCCTCCGGAGTTGTTAGGGCGAGCCACCATTTCGGGATCTTGGGTTCATGTCTCCCACTCATCCATCACCATACTCCTTCAGCAGCCTCTTTCCGAGCCCGGTCGCTCTATACCGATACGGCTTCCCCTCCCTAATTATTAACCCTTCCTCAACCATCCTCTTGAGCAGCCTCGCGACATGCTCTCTGCTCAATCCAAGCTTCATGCTTAGATCCCTAGCCCTCAGCCCATCCGAAGATGATAGCTCCCTTAATATTCTCAGCATGGTCTCCGAGGGCCTCTCGGCCAGGTACGGGGATCCAGCCCTCTTCACGAGATTCATCGAAACGACCTTACTCCTCAATCTTAGGAGGATGAATGAGTAGATGATCGTCTGTATCGCGAATAGGCTGATGAAGACTATGATCAATCCATAGTCCGACATCTGGACATAAGTCTCCATAAGGGGTATAAATATAGTTGATTCGGGTTTCAGCCCTTGATAGCGCCTAGGGTGAGACCGCTGACTATGTATCTCTGGATGAAGAGGGCTAAGATTACCGGCGGGATTATCGCCAATAGCTGTCTAACGCTGAGCGTGTAGAAGAGGACTCCGATCGTCGTAACGCTTCCAGCTATATGGACGGGCATCGTCACCGCAACCTTAGATGTTAGGAGGAAGGCGAATAGGAACTCGTTCCACGAGAATGAGAATAGGAGTATGAAGACGGCGACTATTGCAGGGGCTATTAATGGAACCGCTATCCTCCAGAGGATTGTGGAGGGAGATGCTCCATCGACCATGGCCGCCTCCTCTATCTCCCTTGGAAGAGATTTGAATGCATCTCTGAGAACTAGAACCGAGTATGGTAGGAAGAATGCGGAGTGGAGTATGATGACGGCTATATGTGTGTCTAGGAGTCCGGCGGTCTTGACCAATATATAGAAGGGTATCGCAACCGAGATTGCGGGCAAGAATCTCAGTGAGAGGAACCATGTAATTATATCGATGTTCTTCCACTTCTTAAACTCGTATCTGGCCAGCGCGTAGCCAGCTAAGATTCCAAGTACGGTCGATATCGTCGCGCTGGATAAGCCTATGATCGTGCTATTGATGAGGGCGTGTCTATTCTCGGCCCCGACCGTGACAAGCTCCGAGTGCCAATGTTTGAGCGTTGGTTCAAACTGTATGAAGGGTAGTACTCCTAGCGAGAACATATCTCTTGGAAGCTTTATCGAGGTAACTATCATCCATAGGATTGGGAAGAAGAAGAATGCTACGAAGATAAGTATTCCGATGTAGATTGCCGCCGTCTTAAGAATACTCGTCCTCCTAGGCATAGTAGGATCTCACCCTCCTTATGAATATCATCATTATAACCATAACGATTATGAGGAAGACCATGCTGTATGCTGAGGCCGCTCCAAACTGGAAGCCCCTAAAGCCTGCCTTATAGATGTAGACGCTTTGAACCTCGGTGGCTATGCCCGGCCCTCCCCCAGCCATCAGGACGAATGGTATCTCGAAGATCTTCAGGGTGTCGACGAGCCTAAACATCGTAACCGTTATCAGAGGATATTTTAACATCGGGAGCGTAATGCTCTTAAAGATTTGGAACCCGGATGCGCCATCTATTTCCGCCGCCTCATAATATACGCGTGGGATCGCCTGGATACCTGCTAGGAAGATGAGGAAGCAGAATGGAGTCCACTCCCATACATCCCATATAACTACGGTCCATGGAGCCATAGTTGCGCTCGAACGCCATGAAATCGGTTGCAGTCCAAGAAGCTTTAGGTAGCCGTTAATGGGCCCGCCTGCCTCATACATGACAACCTCACCCATCAGGGCGATAGCAACGGGTGATGTGAAGAGCGGTATCAACAATATACTTCTAAAGAATCCTCTAAGCTTGATTTGATGGCTCATTAATACAGCTATTATCAGTCCTAGAATGATCTCGACGGGAACCGCGCCCGCAGTTATCAGAAATGTGACTCGGAGTGAGTTCCAAAACCTATAGTCATGGAATTCATCAATATAGTTTCTAAGCCCGACGAATTCATAGGTTGGAATACCTAATTTCCAGTTCGTGAAGGATATGGCCGCAGAATATACTAGTGGGAATATGACGAGGCTTAACGCATATAGTACTGGGATCGCCAGGAAGAGATGATAGACAGTGAACTTCGGCTTCACGACCCTTCCACCCATCAGGTAAGGAACGAGGAGAAATAAAAAGATTGGGATAGTGGGGGCTTACTCAAATATTAGGTCCTTTGGAACTACCCTATCGTCCCACAGCCATGGTCTGGGCTTATATGGGTTCGGCTTACCATAGCCTATGGCGTCGTGATACCACTTCTTCATCTTGTCTCTTCCATAGTCGTCTATCACCTTGTTTATGTCCTTCCAGCACCTATACAGCGCCTCCTCGACTGGTACGCCTGCGGCTATGGCCTCTCCAATTATATGGGTGTCTATTATCGTGAAGATCGCGGTGGCTCCAGGTATCCTGTGATAGTTATACTGGCCGTCCATCGCGAACCAGTTGTTGAAGACCGCGATATGAGCCCTCCTCAGGTCTCCCTCATTATACCACGCAGTTGGATAGCCTGGATCCTTAAATCCTCCTGGTAGGTGATAGTCCGCCAACGTGGCGGTTCCACCGTAGTCGGTGAGCAGGTCGCTTAGGAAGCCTGGATCGATCCCGGTCCAGGCGTAGGCGCTGGCCGTAGTTAATCTATGCTGCTCCGGGGTTGCTACATAGGCTGAGAACCAGTATGCAGCTTCAGGAGCTTTTGACAGCTTTGAGACCCATGGGTGCCAATGGCATCCTGCTGGATCGCCGATGAGGTTTATCTTCTCAACCATACGCTTCTCCTTTAAGTCATAATAGACCTCGCTTCCAGGAGGCGGGGTGGTCATCAGATATCCTCGCATCCTTGACTTCTCCGGGTTTCCTACCAGCGTGAAGGTGTCCGGCGGCATGAAGGTGAACATCGCCTTCTGCTTGTTTAGGAAGTAGTCCCAGGTCTCGGCGAAGGTGAAGGTTAGGGCGGCCTTGGGCGTGAATTTCGTGCAGATCTCGACGAATAGCTTGGTTCCCTCCACGATTCCAGGCGACTTCACCAGCGGATCCATGGTCTCGGGATCGTAATAGAGGATGTTGTGGTATCTGTCCATCATTGGCCCTGGATTAACGATGAAGGGGGCCACGAAGGGCTCCCACCAGAAGGTTCCCTGCTCGCCGGTTCGGAGGCCCATGATCATTCCCCAGTCCGGCTCTCCATCCTCGTTCCAGTCCCATCCGGTGAAGAACTCACACATATCCCTGACCTTCTGCCAAGTCAGCTCCCTATCCCTGTACCACTTGTATGGGTTCAGCTCATACCCATACTTATCCTTGAACTCACGCCTCTTATCCTTATCCCTTAGAACCTTATCCATATACCTCATGTTCCAGTTCAGGTACCATGCATCGCTGTCCCATGGAACACCATACCAGTGCCCGCCCCACCTAGAGCACTGGGCCACCGCGTATGGAACAGAATCTGGATCCCACTTCGGGAATCGCGGATCCTTCATCCATTTATCTAGCTCCCACACATAACCTCCCGCGACGAGGTCTCCCATGATATTGCTGCATGGGACGAAGAAGTCGTACTTTCCTGCACCCGTTGTGAGGTCTGCCAAGATCTTGACGGGTAGGTCTGCGAAGGATAGCTCAACTATGTCTAGATCCGCCCCGGTCAGCTCCTTGAAGATAGGCCTATAATGGTATAGAACGCTCGAGATGGCTCCTTTAGGACCTCCAGCCAGGGTCGCACCAGTAATCTTAACTCCCTCAAACAGTTTCCCGGTCGGCGTGGTCGGCGTCGTCGCAACCGTAGCCGTAACCGTCGTGGGGACGGTCTTGGTAACGGTCTTAGTGACCGTCTCGGTAACTGTTGCGGCCCCAACGGTCTTCGTGGCCGTAACCGTCGTGGGGACGGTCTTGGTAACGGTCTTGGGCGGGGCTGCCGCTGAACCCGCGAAATACCCGCCGACTCCCGCGACCACACCGCACACCACAGCTGTTATCCCAACTTTCGCGGCCGTTGAGAGGGCTGCTCTCCTGCTAACCCTCTTATTGAGATTCAGCAGATTATTCTCCATCTTTTCATTCTCAGATGGCATGTCTGATTAATGGCATGTCATTTATTTAAATTTTTTCTAGATAAAAGTTCACAATTCAACCCAATTAGGGCAAATATTCGATAAGCTCGAGCTCTGGGCGTGGGGAGGGATTAGCTTGCGGAAATTTATCTTTTCGTGATGTCACATAGCGTCACGGAGCGTAGAAGCAACATTGCGTCACTCAATCTACCTTCGGCTATCAGCTTCGCGGCCTCCATTATCGACGCTATATTTTCGTCGCTCATAATCCCTAGGAATCTAAGGAGTAATATTGTGTAGACGCTTTTCCTGATATTGTCCATTGCTTGTCTCTTAGTCCTGGAGTAAGCCCCCTTGCTGACGCCTCTCAGCCTCGCCTTCTTCTCCGTGCTTAGTCTTAAGCCTAGAGATGCGGTTGCGAACTCCACCAGCAGGGTTTCGAGCTGGGGTTTGGTTAGGTGGGTTTCGATCACGAGTTCCTCCAAGATCTTTGGATCGCCCAGATTCAGCCCAGATCTCCTCAAGAGATCCCTTAGAACTTTCCTCATATTCGCCGCCTTTTAGTAATACAGATTCGTAGACCCTAAAAACGATTTAGATCGTTTCCTCGAACTCCTGCCCATCCATCTGAAATTCCTTTTCATGTAAGGGGATCCGGGGTTGAGGTCTGGCCACCCTGTACCTTATTGTTCCACCGATCCTCCTCCTCTCCAAGAATCCCCTCTCAGCGAGTCTGGCCAGATAGGTCGAGGCGGTGCTTAGGCTCAGCGGCTCCCTATACTCCGATATATATGCCTCAACCGCGTCGCGTGATGTAAAGTATGTTGCCGGAAAATACATCGAGATTATCCTCGTGAGTTTGGCGAGCTTGCTTCCTTCATATCGGTATTCTTGCCGATCTTGCTCGGAGAATCCGCTGTAAAGCTCCATGAAATCTGCGATTTGCATAAGCTTCTCCCTGCTGATCCTTCCCTCGAAGATCATGATTATTCTATTTCCATCCTCATTCATCAGCTCGAATCTAATCCTACTCCTAGCCCTGCCGGTCCTCAATGCAAGGTATCCTCCACAGCTCCAGATTTAATCTTTAAATGGCCAACAACGATAAAATGTTCTGGAGATATTATTGTGGGGGTCTCCTGGAATTACTTTGGCATTGAGCGTATGGTCTCCAAAATCGATATAGCCATCCAGAGCTGGGTTCTCGTAAACACGGGCATGTTTGGATCATTTATTATCTCCTCAATTATCTCTATTGCATTCGCGGCTCTGACCGCCGGAGCATATTTCTCATTGAACAGCTCATCTGCCGCGTTTTTCGCCGCCCTCCTAATGTTTCTGGGCGTGCCAACGTCGTTTGCCACAGCCTCAAGTATTTGAACGGCCTTATCTCTTTTCTCCTCCCAACCCTCGGATTCAGCCGCTTCCAACACCAATCCCCCTCATAAGGCCGGGACTTCAATTATAAAGTCATTAATTTCCTTATTTACGGTTTCCTTCGTGAGCGGTCGCGAGATTGTGCGAGGCTAAAAAGTTTAAGAGGTAGAGTGCTTAAAAAACGTTAAGATGGCCGTTTTGAAGGGCTGGTACTCGCAGGACGGCTGGTCGACGAAGATATTATTCATCAATAAGGCGGATGAGGAGAACGAGATTAAGATGAGATTCTACGATGGCGAGACGGATAAGGTTATCAAGGAGATCAAACTCGCCCTAAAACCACATGAGATTAAGTCTATCCTCTTAGATGATGTTGAGGGCTTAAGCGGATGTAAGGGGGTCGTGAAGATCTACTCAAAGAAAAAGGTATATTGCGAGGGTCTATTAACCGAGAAAGACAAACCCAATAGCTATCTATACTATAGGTTGCCGGAGGTTCCGGAGGTCGGATTGGTTTAAGCCTTCTCAATTAAGGTCCTTGAGAGAACCTTCTCACCCTGCTCGTCTAATATTC
>Ga0190310_1000168_pt1 | contig 24645 bp, 23 predicted proteins | sample 48700778_MG_FD_165059 | JGI IMG/M metagenome (GOLD analysis project Ga0190310, IMG submission 165059) | Hydrothermal vent sediment bacterial communities from Southern Trench, Guaymas Basin, Mexico - 4870-07-7-8_MG | ecosystem: Environmental > Aquatic > Marine > Hydrothermal vents > Sediment ... | reverse complement strand
TATGAAGATGGTCTATATATAAGGTGGTTATGGTGTCTATTAAGCTGTTAACTCCTGTTGATATAATTATTGATTCGAGAGAAAATAGTAAGCATAAGGAGTTTTATGATGAATTTCGTAGAAGAGGTTTAAAGGTTTCAGTACAGCCTTTGTCAGCTGGTGATTTCCTGTTACTTGCTGTACCGAGTAAGAAGCCGTTACTTGTTGAGAGGAAGACTGTCTCGGATCTTTTGAATAGTATTCGTGATAACCGTATTTGGGAACAGTCGAAGTTGCTTAAGGAGGCTGCTGAGAAGGATGGTTATCAGCCATTCATTGTTCTTGAGGGATGGCTTGGCATTGTTGAGAGGTATAGACAGTGGAGGATACAGAGTGTTTTAAGAGTGATAGATACGATCATACTTGATTTTGGAATACCAGTTATTAGCACACCTAATAAGAAGGCTACAATAGAGTGGCTAGTAGCTAAAGCTAAAAGCCTTGGTAGAACAGAGGAGAAAAGAGTTTATCGTATGAGAGTTGAGAAAAAGCCATTGACAATACACGAGAAAATACTTTATGTAGCAGAGGGATTAGTAGGTCCAACTCTAGCTAGGAAATTACTTGAATACTTCGGTACATTAAAAGCAATAGCTAATGCAAGTATGGCCGAGCTTATGAGAGTTGAAGGAATAGGTGAAAAAAGAGCATCAGAGATCTATGCCATCTTTAATACTCCCTGGAAGAGAAAAGAAGGTAGTTAGTGTGAAAAACATTTCTTAACAGTTAATGTTATTCCAGCAGGATCATTTGCAATCGTTAAAGATGTATATTTATTGCTATAAACCTTCTCAAGATACTTGTATGTATCATGGAGATTCGATATAGTATTATGTGCGAGTATAACTGATCCGCTCTGGAGCTTATCATCAAATATGTCTAAATATAGATGGTATTGAGTATTTAATGCATCAATAAAGAGTATAAAAACGTCATGGGTAAGTGACTTAGCCTCATTAAGTACATCGCCGTAAATAATTTCTATGTTATCAGATAGTTCTAATTCTTTCATTGCTATTCTAGCATACTCTACGCGATCCCGCCTAATCTCATAACTATATAGAATACCATTCACATGCTTAGCTATAATGCCCAGCCATAAAGTTGAGAAACCCCTACCTGTACCTATCTCGACAATAACTTTTTCCTTATTAGTTCTTGACAATACTTCATAAGCTATACTATACAGTAGATAAGCAGTATTATAGTGAATAGGATTGGGTCCATGGATGAATGAGTCCCTATAAACTCTAATATTATATCTAGAAAATTCCTCACTGAATACACGTTTCGAGAATAATATGCTTCCAAGACCTATTGGTAAAATAGACTTAACATAATCTCTTTTAATAAAATCTCCAATGAGCCTAAGATTTATATAAGACCTCATAAAGACCATGAATTATTATAGGCGATATATTATTAGGTAACATGTCCATGCAAACTAATGTATTCTGATTGAATAAAGCATCAATTAATAACACATCTACATAAATATTCTTTAGATATTCTAAACGGTTGATTCTGAAGCTATTAATATTATCTATTGAAATGGGTAACTCCTTTTCTATTTCTTTAGTAAAATAATGGATATCTATATAGAGTTTGTCTATATTCATCTCTTTAATAATGGATTAAAGTGATTTACAGAGATCATGTACTGAAGGCCTTGAATACCCTATCTTTAAACTATTTTTATTCAACAATCTTATTATAGAATAGCTAATCATTACCAAGAACTTAATTATACCATATAGTACTATCCTTTTTTCAAAATACATGCTTTTGTCCAATATCTTGTACTACCTTATAAGCATATTATCTAAACTTACTTAATTCAGTACCTGTTCTATCAAATTCAGTATGTATCTTTACTGTAATTGGATTATTTATATAAATAAGTATTTGGATAAGTCATTCTATACAATATTCATATGGTAAAATATAGATATTTTACACATAGTCTTATTTCACTATATAAATGATTATCAGTTGTTATTGTAAAGACTATATGAAGAGAAGTGATAATATGTATTAGAGCATCAAACAGTTAATACAAAAATAATTTAAGATTAAGATGTTTCTTCAAGCAGTTTCTCTAACGCTGAGATCCGTTTTGATATAAGTTCACTACTCCTCTCAAGCATTCTTATTCTTTCCCTTATTAGATCCTTATCCATTAATGGTTTTACACCTTTTTCTTTAACCATTTTTCTTATTTTCTCAATCGCGTAAAGTATATTCTCTATCATAGCTGCTACAAAATCTATTTCGAGCGCTATTATTTTCCAGGCTTTATCAGTTAGTCTGTATTTTATTCTCTTCATTTTACCCTTATACTCTTCAATTTTTTCTAGTAATCCCTCATTAACCATGGTATCTAATAATGTGTAAAGTGTTGAGGGGCTCGGCTTCCATGCACCAAAAGTTAGTTCTTCAAAAATTTTCATAATACCGTATCCATGGAGTTCTCCGTGTGCAGCAATGATCCATAAAATCATGTCTCTTAATGGGACGCTGAAAAATTGTCTTATGAGTTTACTATCTAGATCGTTCATTTCTCTTTCTTCCTCCTTTTAAATGGATACCATGTCCTATGACCAAATATGGCAATTAGTGCTGGAGTCAGAAAATACACTGCTGATAATGCTGTTAGTAATACACCTGTCAGTAAGACAAAACCCATTTCCTTCATCGCCCACATACGCGTGAATAGTAATCCAGCATAACTACTTGATAATATAATTGCTAATCCTATTATGAGTTTACCTGATGAACCGGCAGCTATAGATAATGCTTCTTTAAGGTCCTTCCTGTCTTCAAATTCATCTCTTACTCTCACAATATAGAAACTATTATAGTCCACGCCTACGCCTAGCATTACAACGAGTATTATTAATGGTAGGAACCATAGCATTGGTTTACCATAAAATCTAGTGAATAATTGACTAGATATCCATATACTACCAGTAATGCCTAGATAGATAGTCGCCATAGTGATAAATGCAGCTAATAGACCACGTAAACTAAGTGCTAATGCAATAAACATTAATATAATAGATAAAGGTATTATACGGTGCCAGAAATATTCATTCAATAGATTGTCTAAATCTACAAAAGCTGCTGGCATGCCGCCAACATAGCCTTCCTCAATAATGCCCTTGTCAATATATTCTCTGATTATATTTCTAGTCTTCCGGACAACTGCTAAAGCTTCATCGCTTTCACCAGGTACATCAAGTAAAAGCTGGATCAGTACATATTGTTTATCTTCGCCAATGTATAATGTACCATTATATGCCTCCACATTTTCCATGGTAAGATTTTCCAAGGCCTCACCATAGGGTCTTGTAGGCGAATAAATAATTGAGACATGATCTATTCCTTCAAATCTCTTACACATATCCTCTATAATACTAAGGCTATCTTCATCAACTTGCTCATCAAGTTTTACTACAATAAGTACAGGTGATAATGTTGAAGCACCAATCTTATCCTTTAACAGTGCGTAAACAGCCTCAGTCTCACTACCCTCGGGTAAATAGATGCTAATATCATGGCTGCCTCTAAATCCTATATAAGCCATAGTAGCTGGTACTAGTAATATCGCAAACAATGTAGCTATAAACCATTTATTTCTGGCTATCCATCCTACAACACGGCTTCTCTTAACAACATATCCTCCATCAAGACCACGTGGCCACCAGAATAATTTAGTCTTAGATGCTAGTACAACTATGGCTGGTATAAGTGTTAGACTGGCTATGAAAACCATTGCAATAGCTATTGGTACTGTAATACCTATTGTACGTATAAATGGAAAGTCCCATGCAATAAGTAATGCTGCAAATCCTATTATATCAGTTGAAGCACTAGCTACAATACCATCTCTGGCTCTTCGGAGCGCTTCGGCAGCTGCATCAATAATGTCAAGGCCTTGTCTACGGAGCTCTTTATACCTATGTATATAATATGTTGTATAGTCAATGCCTAGTCCAAGGCTCGTTGTAAGCATTAGAACACGCGCCCACGAACTAACATCTGTTACGTTAGTAGCTATTAGATAAACTATACCAGATGCAACCCATATAGCTACGCCAATACCAAGGAATGGAAAGATTACGGCAAGTAATGATTCTAGGACAATAAACAATACTATCAATGTCAATATAACGCTCGTTCTCTGAACTTGATCTACATCGCTTTTACCAGCATTCTTAAGTTCATACCTAGAAACACTACCTCCACTAATATAAGCTTCAGCATTAGGGAAATACCTTCTATAAATCTCTAAGGCTCGATTCCTTATCTCTATACCCTTCTCATAAACCTCTTCATCTGTATCGCCAGTAATATTTAATTGTATGAGTATTGTTGTGTTATCGTTACTCTTTAAAACACTTAACGCTGGCTTCATAATCTTTAGCAATTCATTCTTTATAGGCGACTCTACAGAATATTCAACGTAATCATATATGACTTCGTAAGTCTCATTGCTGTGCTCGACTATATAGTCTACAATTTCATTAATCTCGATAACATTGGCAAATACGCCTGCCTCTTCTATAAATTGTTTATTAAATGTGTCCTTGGTTAAATTACTTACATATGCATGCAAACCAGCATAGTTTGGATAGGAAACGATAATGTAGTCTATGATATCATTTATAATTTCCACAAATTCCTCTGGTACAGTATTATCTCCTAGATATGATTCTATATAGGATAATGTATTGTTCCTAAACATTGGATTAATAAGATTCTCAATTACATTGTTTATACTCTCATTTATTGATAGTCTAATAATGTCCGGTATGAATGGATCTGTTAAGTTGAATATATCAATATATATCTTGATAACTATGTCTAATGGATCTATATCAGGATTTTCGGATACCATATCAATGATCATGTTTACGATATTTTCCATCTTACTTTGCGGAAAAGTGATATCCGTATTGTTCCGCATATAATCTATCATTATATTCTTCATAGTCTCTTTTGCTATAGAGGGTATTTCATTATATGACGCATTATATAGTATTTCAATGAACTCTCTTAGATCAATTGGTAATGGCGTTTCGATAGTTGCTGATTCAAATGTATGGACAGCTATGTTAATTACTACATCCTCCAATAGACTCTCATTATACAATAATATTCCATTACAATATGGGTCTATGGAGCTAATATATTGTATTATAGTACTAATGTTTATTTCATCTGTAAAGTTAGTGTATTGTTCAACATATTGTGGTGCTAGAGACTCTATAAGGATCCAGATAATATCTGGTGAAACACCATAATAATAGATCTCTCTAATTATACTATATGGTATGTTTAATGGTATAGGCTGTATTTGGGACAATATATCTAGAGTTGTATTCAATAGATCATCGATTGTATATTTTGGAAGTAGCTCGATGGTTTTATCAGCGATATAGGCATATAGTTCCTGAGGTAATGAATAACCTATTTTCTCAAACATTGACTGATATACTGAAGCTAATTCATCGACAATACCATTAATTGCATCATCGCCTACATCAATAATTTGTAATAATAGTATACCTTGTGCAGCATATGGCGTGGGATAGGAGTTTAAGATTTCAAGTAGTGTATTATTCTGGTTATTTTCAATAGAGACGAGCTTTTCCTTATAAGACTCGCTATATCCCTTTTGTATGGTAATGAGAGTATTAGTGATTAAGGGATCATCTGGAGCCATTGATAATACTGTATTTAATGATATATTCTTAGCTATTTCATAGAGAATCAGATCATTTATGGGCCATGTATTACCATCTACAAGTTGATACGTTAAATTGAATACTATATCTACCATTTCAAGCTCGACGGGTCCTATTGGCGAGTAGCTTGTCATAGTAATAACAGTATTTATATCGTCCTCGGTAAGATAACCTCTCTGGTAAGCCGTTGTATTATGGACTAAGTAGTAATATGTCCTTAGAACATCATAAAATATAGCGTCATGAGCATAACGTGTCATATTTACAAGTACTGCAGTCTCATTAACTGCTGTACTCATATTATGTAGAGCATCGTATAGAATTGTTAAATTTTCATAGGTAGTCTTGGCATTTAAATCAATATATAGTATGGCGTCCCTTAGGTCGTTAATCATAATCTTTGTCTTATTTAAAGTATTGATTAAACTCCAATACTCGTAGCTAGATTGATTGACTGCTTCATAAAGCATTCTTGATGTATTATACATAAGCGTGGTATTTTTGATCAGGGAATCATAGTGTTTAGAGATCATATCACTCATATTGATCAGCATTAAGGTTGAATTAACTAGTGCTTCTGCTAAAGAATTGCTAATGTTCTCAGCAATATTGTTGACAAGATCAATCTGATCATAGTAACTATCTATTTGTGTAACGAGTTCACTAGAGATGTTCTTCTTAAATTCTTCATAAGCTCTCCATGCATCCGGGCTATTGGCATCAATATTTGTTAATAGTAGTGCCGTTGTGCCTCCTGTTAATTTAAAGGCACTTGTACCGCCAAATTTCTCCTTTAACAATTCATCAACTTTAGTATATTCTGTACCTTCAGGTACAAAAGCGGTTTCTTCATAAGTTAATACTTGATCAAGCATTATAGCCGATGGTGTTATGAGTATAAGTAGAAGTATCCATACTCCGATAATGGTTTTCGGATGCGTGGCGATCCATTTGCTAATGTTCATAGAAATCACCTATATACACTCTATCTATATCCAGACTAGATATATCCAGAGTATATAAACTTTATTAATAGTTGGAGCTAACTGTAGAATGATTAATCTAAGTCTATATGAAATAAATAAAGTAATTTATTAATTTTAGAGATATTCCATTATTGCTCTTTTTTAGCTTTTTCTTCTTCGATTTTCTTCCTAAATAATTCATTAAGATCAGTATTCCTTAGTTCGGGAATTAATAGGTCTTTTAGTCCTGGATTTTTCGTGAAGAAATAGATTGCATAACTACATATAGGCTCTATTAACCAATTATTTTCTTTAGCGAGCTTAATAGCGTACTCCATTAGTTTACGGGCAACGCCTTTACCTCGATGCTGTGGCGGAGTATATGTCTCTAATATTTTCATAACATTGTCTTCAACGGCATATCTAATAAAAGCCTTAGAGCCGTCATTGAATTTCATGTAAATAACACGTTTCGTATGTCCTATAAGATCTTTATTATTCAAACCCCTCATGCCTCATTATATTTATTCAAAATACTAATATCTATGTCTATGTTATAAATGTAACTAAAATAACCATATGGATATCATATTTAAGATTAAGGAAAAATAATTTTGAATAGAAAAATATTCTATGGTTCATGATTTTAGAAGTATTGTTCAAATTCCTTGAGCCTGTTCATTAATTTATTTAGTCTCTTAAGCATTATTTTTCTCTCAATACTTGCTACAAGTCTTCTAGTCGGTATGACGGCATCAGGATTGACACTTATACTATCAATACCGTTCTCTACAAGGAATTCAACGATCTCTGGATATACACTTGGTGCTTGTCCACAGATACTTACAGTAGCACCTTTTGAATGTGCTTTCTCAATGAGCATCTTAATAGCAGCTAGTACAGCTGGATCGCGTTCATCGAAGTAGCCCATTTCTGCAAGTATGGTGCTGTCACGATCAGCTCCAAGAACTAACTGTGTAAGATCGTTGCTTCCAATACTAAATCCGTCAACATATTCTGCAAACTTGTCAGCAAGGAATACTATGCTTGGTACCTCAGCCATAGCCCATACCTTGAAGTCCTTACCACGCTTTAAGCCCTCTTCCTCCATAACCTTTAGTGCACGTTCAACTTCCCATGTTGTTCTTACAAATGGTAGCATGACCCATACATTAGTTAATCCCATTTCCTCACGAACCTTCTTTATAGCACGAACCTCTAGACGAAATGCAGGCTCATAATTTGGATGAATATATCGGCTAACACCACGCCATCCAATCATTGGGTTTCTCTCTTCTGGTTCAAACTTCTCTCCGCCCTTAAGTCCACGGTATTCATTAGTCTTGAAGTCACTAAATCGTACGACTATAGGCCTTGGATAAATCACCTGTGCTACCTTGGCAATGCCCTCTGCTAGCTTATCTACAAAGAATTCTCCACGATTCTCTTCAATTAATGCCATTGGATGGTACTGCACCCAATCAGTAATAATGAACTCGATCCTCATGAGACCAATACCGTCAAATGGTAAGTCCTTGTATCTCTCAATAGCATCAGGCTCACCGAGATTCATATAGATCTTTGTAGCAGTTACTGGATAGAGTGGCAATAATTGTTCAGGACTAATACCAACAGAAACTGCTGCAGCAGCCTCTTCCTTAGGCTTTACGAGATCTTCGACAATTCCTTCATAGACAACACCACGACTACCATCAACAGTTACTTCAATCCCTGTCTTTATGGCTTCTGTAGCATTACCAGTACCAACAATACATGGAATACCTAGCTCACGGCTGACAATAGCTGCATGGCTAGTCATACCGCCTTCATCTGTTACTATAGCAGCAGCCTTTTTCATTAATGGTACCCAGTCTGGATCAGTCATCTTAGTAATTAGTATATCTCCTTCTTTAAACTCTTGAGCCTCCTTACCATGTGGATCGAAAATTACTCTAGCAATCCCTGCTCCGATACCAGGGCTTGCAGGTAATCCACGAACTAGTACGTTAGCTTCACTAAGTTTAACTACCTTCTTACCCTTTACCTCAACTCTTCGCTCCTCTTCCTTAGCCTTCTTAATACTCCACACGGTCTCTGGACGGGCCTGGACAATGAATACATTGTCTGGGAATGGTAGGTCCATGTCAATAGCCCACTCAATATCCATTGCACGTCCATAGTGCTTCTCAATTAAGTTACCTAATTCAGCTAATCTCTTAACTTCCTCCTCATTAAGGCTTGGAGCCTCTGGATCAAATAATGGGAATCTAGGATCAGGGAGCTTAACGGCCTCGTTTATACCTTTTTCTGGATTGAAGACTATAGCAATGTTCTTTCTATTGATCTTTTGTTCTCTAATCTTTAATGTATCTTTTTCAACAACCCATTCATCAGGTGTTACCTTACCACCGACAACAGCTTCTCCAAGACCCCAAGCACCCTCAATAACTATTACATCTGTCTCGCCAGTAACTGGGTGTAGTGTGAACATTACGCCGGCTGAGCGGCTATTAACCATCTTCTGTACGGTAACGCTCATTAAGGCTTTTTCATGTGGAATTCCTTGTGCAACACGATAGAAAGTTGCACGTGCAGTGAAGAGGCTAGCCCAACAATCCTTAACACGCTTAACAACTGCATCTTCTCCATAGACGTTTAAGTAAGTCTCTTGCTGACCAGCAAAGCTCGCCTCCGGCATATCCTCTGCAGTAGCACTGCTACGTACAGCAACACGTAGCCTTAAGGGATCAATATTTAGTCTCGAAGCTAACTCTCTATAAGCATTTCTAATAGTTGCTTCTACTTCCGAAGGCATAGGTGTCTCTTTAATCATTTGCCTGATCTTACTTGTTACCTCATCTAATGCCTTCTTATCATTAACATCAAGATCTCTTAGCATAGCATAGATTTTCTCGCCGAGACCTGTTGAGTCAAGGAAGTACTTATATGCATAAGCTGTTACTGCAAATCCCGGAGGTACAGGTATTCCTGCTTGGATCATCTCTCCAAGATTAGCATTCTTGCCTCCAACAAGTACTACATCATCTTTTGTAACTTCTTCAAGCCATAATACAAATCTTTTCTCTTTAGGTATATCAGACATATCTCATTCTACCCTCCAATTATGACCCCATGGGATACCCTATTACACATATGGTTTTATAAGTAATTCGCTCCCCATTTAAATACATCTATATACATTAGCTACACTTATACTTATAGAAAGGTAAATGTATGATTATAGTATACTGCGTAAATAATGACTTAGTTATATATTGTAACTATATAAGTAAGCCATTTACATGGTTCAAGATATTAGTAAAGAGTTGATCAGAAGCTAATCCCTTCATCACTTATCAATCAGCCGCGTCATCATTCATCATATTATTTCCTACGGCTTCTCCTTCTAGTATGCATTCTACTCTTAATAACTCTCCAATAAGCCCATGCTCTTCTCTTAAGGGTCTGGAGTCTATGAGAAGTAGGTTCTATAGGTGATTTCGAACGTGACACTAGAGAGCCGAATCCGTTAACACTACGAGTCATTAGTATAGATAGTGCTATAGCTTGTATTCTCTCATGGCTCAATATTCTCTTTTTAATATCACTAATGTAGTCATCCAAGAATTTAGTTGTATGAATACCGTTCATGAAAACCGGGTGTTCAAGAATACTTTTTACCAACAATATATTTGTATCAACACCCATAATAATGTATTCACGAAGAGCTCTTAACATACGGTTTATAGCTTCTTTCCTAGAGGGAGCCCATGCAATAATCTTAGCAATCAATGGATTATATTCTGCAGGAATAGTTGAGCCGGATGAAACACCGCTATCAACGCGTATTCCCGGTCCACTTGGTTCACGATAATCAGATACTGTACCAGGACTTGGAAGCATTGTAATAGGGTTCTCAGCATTTATACGAGCTTCTATAGCATGTCCATATATTCGAATACTATCTTGTTTTAGATCTAGCCCTTCTCCCATCGCTATTAATAATTGTTGTTTGACAATATCGATCCCCGTAATCATTTCTGTAACCGGGTGCTCGACTTGTAATCTAGCATTTATCTCCATGAAGTAATGCCTTCTAGTCTTTGGATCAAAAAGGAATTCAACCGTACCTGCATTGACGTATCCTATATATTCAGTAAGTTTTACAGCATCCTCCGTTATTGCTCTCCTCTCATTAGGAGACAGTATAGGTGCGGGAGCCTCCTCAACGACCTTCTGATGCCTACGCTGGATACTACAATCTCTCTCAAAAAGGTGAATTACCTTATCCCCGTTACCAAGTATTTGTACCTCAATATGTTTCGGTGAAATAAGGAACTTCTCTACATAAAGTCTTTTATCTTTAAAGGCTTCTTCAGCCTCTTTACTAGCTTGTTCATATAATTTCTCAGCATCTTTTTCACTATAGACTACTCTCATACCCATACCTCCTCCACCACCAATAGCCTTTAAAAGAACCGGGTATCCATACTCATTGGCGAATTCTATAACATCATCTGGTTTCTTCACTGGTCTCCAGGGCAGAGTAGGTACACCTGCTTCTTCAGACATTTTCTTAGCTCTAGCTTTATCACCACTAAGCTCCATGATATCAGGTGGAGGCCCAACAAATACGAGTCCTTTGCTGACAACTTTTCGTACAAACAATGCATTTTCTGATAAAAATCCATAACCAGGATGAATAGCATCAGCACCTAGTTCCAATGCAGCCTCTATTATCTCATCCATATCGAGATAATTAGACACTTGATAATCACTATCCATAAATCTCCTATGTAAACTATATTTGTCGATAGAAGTATAGATTCCAAGAGGGATCCAATCTAGTTCTCTAACAGTCCTTGCAATTCTTATAGCTATTTCTCCCCTATTAGCTATCAAGATCCTATATTTTGTCACGCCATAATCACTCCGATCTTATGGATGTCTAAGCTCTCTTCACTATTAAATTATTGTCTATTTTTTCAGTACACACCGGGGTTTTAAAATTAAGCTCTTTCATTAATGCCCCCATCCTAACACTTAGACAAGTGTCTATGAAAGAACTATGAACATTTTCAGATATAATTATTGAAATAAAAAATTATCTATATTCTAGTCTAACAGATTCTATACTTTTGAAAACGCTTATAACATCTCGATAATTATTTAGAGATTCTATACTTCTTAACTTAACTAAATCATCCTCACTTAATGGCCTAACCCTGTATATATAAAGTGAAGCCCCAACTGTTTCAATGACATGGAGGAATCCTCTATTCAGCATCATATATAATATCATTTCTATATCTCCTTTAGAAGGTACAGGCATATGGGAGGGATGCGTATGTGATGATAAACAATGAGGTACAAAGGGTATTCTAACACGATTAACTTCTCCTTCGACAAGGAATCCTTTACCATTAAACAATATTGCCAAGAAATATTCTCTTTTATTAGCGATTGTTTTACTTGCATAGCTCTTCATTAAATAATGTAGTGTCTCAACATAAATACTAGGTATCAAAAAGTATAATTCATTAAGACTATAGTATCCCTTACCTATAGTGATATCTATATCGATATCCCACTGGCCACTAAAGACTCTAATACTTTCTTCAGGCTCATAACTACATCTATATGGTTCAACCTCTATAGTACCTGGAATAATTGGTCTACTATCATAAATACTTTTGTCCACAAAGATATCTTCGCACCATGCATCATCCAAAACATCCTCTAAGAAATTGATGAATCTAGATAAGAATCCAATATACTTGGTATTACTGTTCTCCACGATCCTTTGTTCTTTCAATATACTTTTACACCATATAATCTTTTCAATGCAATTATTTGAAAGCTTTCTTACTAAATTCAACATATATATCGATTGATCTGTAAAGATCATCTAATTCAATATATTCATTAATTGTATGGGCTTGTGAAGGTTTGCCAGGGCCGTAGGATATAGCCATTACACCAACGTCGGTATAGTAATGTAGATCTAGTCCTCCAGTACAAACAACTTTCCTTGGCTTAAATCCAAGGACTCTATATGCTATTTCGCTTAATGTATTTATTAATTTTGAATTAGGAGAGACAAATGATGGACTAAGCCTTGTCAAAACATTTATTTCAACTCTGGCTTTAGCCAATGATGCAGCTTCCATGATATACTTCTTCAACTCTTCTTCAGCTTGATCAAGATTTTCCTCTATAATTAATCTTCTATCAATACTAAAGCTTACTTCACCGGGTACTATATTTGGACTTCCTGGAGCAGATATCTTTCCTCCAAGTACCATAGTAGCCTTCTTGGACTCCTCTTCATCGTATTCATATCTACTTATTCTAGACTCAATAATTGGCTTAACATTTTCAACTAGATACTTAGCTATGTAAATCATTTTCTCAAAAGCATTTTCTCCATGCCATGGAGTACTGGCATGCGCCTGTTTACCCTTAACAATAACGTCAAGCCAGATTCCTCCTTTATGCCCAATCCATATAGTGCCTAGGCCGCTAGGCTCTCCAATAACTACCCAATTAGGTCTAGAGCCTAGCTCATTAACGAGATATCCTGTACCTGTCAAACCCCCAATCTCTTCATCGGGTACATAAGCGACTTCAACTACATGATCCATGGGTTCCTTAGTGGAAGCTAGATAAGCTATAGCTACTGTAAAGGCTGCAAGACCTCCTTTCATATCGGTTGAGCCACGTCCATATAGGCGATTATCTATTTTCTTAGGCTTAAAAGGTTCTGTAATAGTCCATCCCTTACCAGGAGCTACAATATCATAGTGTCCATTATATTGTAGAACTTTTTCTCCTGATCCTATTCTTGCTATTAGTATATATCTGGGTTTATCCGGATTCATTGACTTATCAAGGTATTTCCTTAAATAATCATCTGGTACTCTATGAATTGTTGTATGTACGCCATAGTTTGATAATACCTCTGCATAGTATTCAACTATATCCCTATATGCTTCACCGAGAATTGTTGGGTATTCAATAGATTTTTCCAAGACTTCTTCAGCTAAACTATAAACCCATGATGGCAGCATGTAATTCACCAGAAATTTTATTCCGAAGAATATTGTTAATACTAGACTATAATATTAATTATTCCTATGAAATCATTTATAGAGGCTCCCTACCCTAGATTTAATAATGGATACTGAATACTATACTTATCAATAACTTAGATAATGGTGTTAGAATGTCTAGAAGGTATAGAATAGAGACATCTCTTGGAGATATGATGGAGATTGAGGTCAGAGAGGAAAAGGACGGGTATAGGGTTAAGATTATTGGTGAAAATGAAGAGTATTATGTCCGTATATTAGGGTTCGATGAAGATCTTAGGCAAGCCGTATTGGATATCAATGGCCATAGGATAAGAGTTGATGGATTTTCATCAGGTATAGTTATCAATGGTATCCCAGCTATTGTAAAGAAAATTATAGAGTTTATACCGATAGGATTGTCGTCTAAGGAAATCGAGAGAAGACGTACAACTCTTGGCATTGAAAAAGGAATGGTTGCAGCTCCTTTGTCTGGCCGTATAATTGATATTAAGGTTAAGGAAGGCGATAAAGTCTTTATCGATAGTGCAGTAGCGTTGATAGAGTCTATGAAAATGATTACAGAGATCAAGGCGGGTATTGATGGTGTCGTTGAAAAGGTATATGTTGAACCCGGCAAAGCCGTTAATAAAGGCCAGCCTATAGTTAAGATAAAGCCCTTAGAGGAACCTAAGGAAAAGAAAGGTGAAAAGGAGAAGAAGGGTAGGAAGAAAAAGTAGGGTTATAGTGGCATATTTCCATGTTTTCTAGGTACAACTTCCTCTCTCTTATCTCGTAGAGCCTCAAGAGCCATAAAGATCTTCTTACGAGTCTCCCTAGGCATTATAACATCATCAATATAGCCCAGTTCAGCTGCACGATATGGATTAGCGAATAAACGACGGTACTCAATTAGTTTTTCCTTCATAAACTTTTCTGGATCAGGTTGTTTTGCAGCCTGCTTTCTATATAGGATGCGGACTGCCCCCTCAGGACCCATAACAGCTATTTCGGCCATGGGCCATGCAAATACTATGTCTGCTCCAAGGCTACGGCTACCCATTGCTATGTATGCTCCTCCATAGGCTTTACGTATTATTACCGTGATCTTTGGTACTGAAGCAGATGCATATGCATATAGTATTTTAGCGCCGTGCTTAATGATTCCTCCATGCTCTTGATCTATTCCCGGCATGAAGCCTGGAGTATCTACAAGTGTTATAATAGGTATATTGAATGCATCTAAGAACCTGACAAAACGGGCTATCTTCATACTTGCATCAATGTCTATGACGCCAGCGTTAACGGATGGCTGGTTAGCTACGATACCAACAGTGTAACCGCCTATCCTTCCAAAGCCTATAACAGCTGATCTAGCATAATCGGCTTGTACCTCAAGGAACTCGCCTCCATCGACAAGGCTGACAATGATGTCTCTTACATCAAATGGCTTAGTTGGATCCGTTGGAACTATAGAATCTAACTCTGGATCCTCTCGATCCCATGGATCACCTATATCGACATACGGCGGATCTTCTGTATTATTCTGCGGCAAATAGCTCAATAATTTACGTGTAAGTCTTAAGGCAGAATCATCATTTTCTGTTATAAAGTGTGCTACGCCACTAGTAGTTGCATGTACTTTTGCTCCTCCGAGTTCTTCAAATGTAGTCTCAATACCTGTAGCAGCTTTAACAACCTCTGGACCAGTAATGAACATGAATGAGCCCTTAGTCATTATTATGAAATCAGTTAATGCAGGACTATAGCTAGCTGCACCAGCACATGGTCCAAGTATAAGACTTATCTGGGGAATGACACCACTAGCCTTTGTATTAGCTGAGAATATGAGGCCTGCTGCATGGAGGCTGGCGACACCTTCCTGTATACGTGCTCCACCACTATCCCATAATCCTATGACTGGTGCCTGGTTCTCAATAGCCATTTCAATAATCCTAGCAATTTTAAGACCATGCATTTCACCAATACTACCGCCAATGACTGTAAAGTCTTGAGCAAACAAGTACACTAATCTACCATCAATTCTGCCAAAGCCTACAACAACTCCATCGCCAAGGTACTTTACTTTCTGGAAATCGATTCCAAGTTCTTCATAGTATCTAGATCTAGTTATCGTTAGCCATCCAAGCTCCTGGAAACTATCTCTGTCAAGTAAACGTTCTAGTCTTTCACGTGCAGTAAGCTTACCTTTACTATGCTGAACCTCTATTTTCTTAGGCCCACCGCCTTCAAGACTTTTCTTGCGTAGCTTACGGAGCTCTTCAACCATTTCATCAAAACTACGGTACTCAATAGACAAATTAACGCCTCCTCCTAAGTATAGTTACTGCTGCAAATGTACCTACACCGCCAATGTTTTGCGCTAAACCAATCTCTGGATCACTTGCTTTATAGCCTGGGAAGTCACCGCGGAGCTGCATAGTAACCTCGGCTATCTGGTAAACACCTGTTGCTCCAACTGGATGTCCACGGGCCTTTAATCCACCGCTAAAGTTTACTTCCGGTTTATCACCTTTTCCAAAACGACCTTCTCTCCATTCTTTTACAACCTTGCCTTTTTCGGCAAAACCTAGATCCTCTAAGGACACATATCCAGTAATATGAAATGCATCATGTACCTCTGCATAATCTATATCCTTTACATCAACGCCAGCCATTTTATAGGCATCTCTAGCTGCACGTACAACAGCATCCATTGTCAATAGATCTCTTCTACTGCCAAGATCGACACTATCAGTTGAAAAGCCAAGTCCAGCAACTTCTACAAGAACATCACGGCCCATAGTCCTTGCAATCTCTCTAGCCCTATCCTCGCCACGTACTAGAATAACTACAGCTGCTCCATCACCTAGTGGACTGCAGTCAAATAGCTTTATGGGATCAGCTATAACCGGGCTCTTAAGAATAGCCTCCAGACTAGTCTTTCTGGGAATTTGGGCATATGGGTTATAAGATGCGTATTCATGCATTCTAAGAGGCCAATAAGCAAGGTCTTCATCCGTATATCCAAATTTATTCATATAGAGACGAGCTACTAATGCATTTAATCCAGTAAAGCTAGCACCATATATAAGCTCATACTCAGTATCAGCAGCTTGTGCAAGAGCTTTAGTTGCATGAGCTGTAAGTTTTTCTGTAAGTTTTTCAATACCTCCAACAGCAACTATATCAACTAAACCAGAAGCTACAAGACCGTAGCCAGCATAGAATGCTGCACCACCACTACCACAGGCAGCTTCTACTTTAAATGAAGGTACACCTCTCAAACCACTATAGTCAGCCATAAGTGCGCCTAGACTATCTTGTTCCATGAGAACACTAGAAGTCATATTACCAACAACTAGAGCCTGGGGCTTAACGCCTCCAGCATCATCTACGGCCTTAACCATGGCCTCCGAAAAAAGATCTCTTGCATTACGTGTATACCATCTATCAATTTTAGTCATCCCAACTCCGACAATAAATACGGGATCACGAGTCAAAACCATACACCATAATCTATTAATTTCTTGAGTATTTACGGACGCTTTATCTAATCTATGGAGACTATTAAGGAAGATGTACTATAAAAATTCAACTCATATTAGAGTAAGATATTGATCGAGTAATACGTCAATAATGGAAATTTTACATGAAAGAATTCAAGAACTCTGTAACAATTTTTTAAGCCTTAATATACTGTTATAAAGCCTATATTTTAATATCCAACGAAGAACGACAATAGTTTTAGGAGAGGAATCAAGGTGAAATTAAGTGACCAATATTAGTGTTATTAGCAGTAAACTCGTTGAATATGTTGCTAGACTTGCAGTCGGTTTATCTGTAGATGAAAGTGATTTAAGGAGGATAACTGGCTCGGTTCTCTATCCAATTGTTAGAGAAGCTGTTAATCGTGTGGCTAGTGAAATAGTTATTGTACGTAATGGGCTACTCAGATGTAATATTTGTGGTAGAGGACCATTTACACGTAGAGGACTCTATCTTCATCTTGTAAGGGTCCATAGATACGATATTATAGGATATGTAGAAGATGAATATAACAAAATAGCCAAAATTATAGGCCTAAATAAAAAATATTAATTGAAACATGCATTTCTCCATTAATCTATCGTAAAAATGTCTATTACCTTAAGTTAAATTAGAGAAGTCCCCTAGGGGTGGAGTATCTTCATTGGCATATAGCCTCTGAAGTGGAGTCACCGGTCATCCATTCTATAGATTATTCATCTTCTCTATAAAGCTTTAATATAATCTCTTTATGAATACACTTCTTTTGATACGATCTTTATTTTTATAAATATTTCATACCTTATCTTTTCCTCTTTTATTTCCTCTATAAATTTAATACCTTGTTCAACATAATCTTCCTTCTTAATCTCGGACATTAATATTGTAGGAAATGATGTACTGTAGTAGGCGGCTTTCTTTATATGTCTCAGCATTGACTGCAAATTACCTGGTACTCCACTTGCAAACGTCAAATCCACTCTTACAAATCCCCATGGAGGTATATATGCCGTTAACCATCCATGCGCCCCTCCACCTATGAACTCATATGTAAAGAACCCGTCAGCCGTTGTTGTTTTTGAATAAAAACTTTTTGAGACATAAACCATTCCAGTTTCAAGATATGATGGAATACCAGCAGCTCTTAGCAAGGTTATTATAAGGTTTGACTGATCATCACAGTCTCCTTTCCTACGTAATATTACTTCCCATGGATGCCTAGGAGGTATCCTTGTATTATATTTTACATAGGAATTTATCCAATTAAGTGTAGATGCTAGATAATGTAATGGAGTTCTACTAGCGTTTCTTAGAATATACTTATAGAGTAATTTAATAAGAGGATTTGTATAATTCCATAAACTAGTAACGTTTGATAAGTCCTTTAAAGTATCTGGTATCTCATCCCATGTTCCAGCATTACTAAAACTAAGATTTCTTATTTCTTCTATTCTCTTTGTCACATTAATACGTACTCGAAATAAAACCATAGATGAAGCAGTTTCATTAAAGTCTAAAGCATCATTAACTGTAATGTTAGGTATTAAAGAATAACCCTCTTCATTTCTTTCAATCTTAAATGGAATTTGTACACCATTATAATATAGACTAGCATATAAAACCTCCTGTGAAGACGTATTAAAGGGATAATTATATACAAGTAAATCGGTTTCATTGATTTGTATAGGCTCTTTACCTAAATTAGTAATATTTCCCCCTATCTGTAATTCAACGGTATAAACGAATTTTAGATCCTCTAAAACACTATTTGCGTGAACTGCAGGAGATGAACTAGTACTCAATACTAATATGGTAACAATCATTAATACATGTAATAGTCTATAATTCACCTTTACACTACCTATAATCCTTTATATTATCTCTGCGCTAATAAACTAACTATTCTCCTATATATAAGTAAATATATGATGCCTCTAGAACTGATCATTAACTCTGTTTTCCCATTTACTTGATTTAACTTGATTAAATCATTTTTTGTAAGAATATGCAAATATTTAGAAAATTGATTAATATTCAAACCACATTTAACCATAGCCCGTGTTTTAGAAGTAGGTGATATAGAATTATACAGTATACACGCTATTATGTCATATATACTTCTAGCCTTTCCCAAGAAACTACCTATATAGATCTTTTTAGGAATAAATGTTTTATAAGTACTTAGATCGGTTTCTTTAGCCGATAAGATAATGTTTTTTATGGTATCAGAGCTTGAATCTTCACCTATCATCTTTTTAAGTATTTTGATTAATTCAATGAATTCCCTTCCCTTATCCGTAACAATATACTTGTCTCTATCAATAATAACTAGTCTCGACTGTAAAAATAGATTCATATATTTCCTATATACTTTATAATAACTTAGTGAAATTCTTATTCTCTCTTGGTGATCATAATTTTCCTCTATAAATCTAAGGAAATCTAAAGCCACATCAACAATATCTCTTCTTTGTCTACCTGTATTTCCTCCATTCATAGAAAACATTCCCGTATATAGGTAATACTTATTTCTAATTTATAGATAATGGCCCTAGACCTTAAACTTAACTACTTATATAAAAATAATGTAGTAGAACTAGAAAAAGTCTAATATGGGATTTATTCAGGCTTTATGACAACTAAATTTACGCTCATTAATCCATCTAAAGCCATTAGTAGTGGTTCAATGATTTCGTTTAAATCCATTTTCAGATCTCTACTCATCCTATTAGCCATTTCATTAACAGAATGTTTACCATCACATAATAGCCATACATAGTATGCTAGGGGACTTAGTTCATAAACTTCGTTTTCGCTCTTAGCTACATAGAAATTCTCTCCTTCCTCACCAAGAAAGGTTCCTTGTCTTTCTGGAACTTGTCCTTTCATATTATTAAATTTCTCTAAGAAATCAACGGGTTTAGGCTCTTCTGCTGACACTAGTATCTACCTCCAAAACTCCTACGTTTCCTAAATCCTCCACGGCTTCTCCTATAGTCTTCCATTGGAGCTGTAGGCATATCTTCGGGTATATCTTCTTTTGGAGGTACTTCAGAATCATCTATTTCATTAACTTTTGTTGAACTACCTATATTGAGTTGTACTTGTCCACGATAACTGGATGTCCAAGCGCCTTCTATATCTACTACTCTACCTTCCTCTAACGTGCCTGCTTTTCTGCCCCAAAGTGTTGCCTTGACTCTCCCTGTTTCATCTCCTAATAATGCATCACTAATAGTTCTTGGACCTTTACGTGTTTGTATAACTCTTGGAGGACTTGTTTCCAGTACTCTTACTTTTACATGTACGTTTTCCTGATGTGGTTTTAGATCTATAATAGAGGTTTTACGAGATTCGGTTTCTTGAGACATATGTATTTCGACTCCTATGGTTTCAAGTTATGGGTATAGTTAGAGATTATCCTAGCTAGTATTTAAATCTGTCGTATGAAATATACGAGGTGTTAAATTGTATTTCTTAAAAATCCTGTTCAAAATATTGATGCAAATATATAATTCTAAACCACAATAATATAGATGGGATAGATCACTTGGCTTATCTGAACATCCAAAACCCTTGATAAAGTCTAAGAGATTATTGAGATTCTTCGATATAAGTGATTCGAGATCCAATGAAGATTCTTTAGCTATAAAATACCAAATTGCAATAATGGACACATGTTCATTCATTAGTAGATAGTCTATATGCCAATATGGATTCTTCATTTTCCTTAAGTGTCGTCCTATTCTGGCACGTAATCCGCCAGGACCGCAAGCACTACCAATATATATGTAAAAGCCTTTCTTAAACTTGATTAATCCCAAAGACCCGATTTTGATATTTATATTACTGTCCACATTAATCAATAAAACATAATACCCTTTTTCTCTGGGTATTTCCATAATCTTTACCTCCATATATTTAGGCAAGTATTACTCTATCCCTCTGTATATAATAGGTCTCCCTGAGATAATTCATTATAGGGGAATATTATGGAGCTCGACAAGGATTTTGTTAAATATTTAAAGAAGACATTAGAAGATACAAGATTCGCCATTGAAGGAGGAAGAGACCCCAAGGCTAAGAAAATTAGAAAGGCCTCATACATATTCTTGTCAATGCCTGATCCAACTAGTATTAGTACAATGATCGGTATTACGCTATATACAACGAGTAGGGTTCTTGAGAAAAGAAAGATAAAAGGCATTAAAGACTATATAGCCGAATATAACTTTATGGTGAAAACTGTTAAGGATATTATAAAGGATCTTCAGATATAGTTGTCCAGAATATGATTTAAAGTTATCTGCTGAGCAACTCCTCATCATCTTCTTCCTCTCTTCAGCTGAAAACCGGGTTCTTCATCTATTATTAAATTCATTAATGAATTTAATATATGCATCTACTGATCATTAAGGGTTTTTATTTTTATCTGTACCCATATATTTTAGCTTATAGAGTGAATACCTATAAGGGACAATGTATTTATGATATCTACAGTTAGGTGTTTAGAGGAATGTCTAAAGGAATTAGTGAACTACTGCATCTAGCCCATACATTTGTTGAGGAATTAGTTAGGCCTTTTGTTGGACGCGAGGAAGAAGCTAGAGCTATAGCCTTGTCAATAATATCAGGCGAACATATTGTATTGATTGGTGAACCGGGAACTGCAAAATCAGCAATGGCTAGACGTGCAGCTGAGTTAATTAATGCACGGTTCTTTAAATACCTTCTCACAAGGTTTACTGAACCCGACGAATTATTTGGTCCACTTGATATAAATGCCTTGAAAAAAGGAGTTTATGTAAGGATTACAACTAAAAAGCTTCCGGAGGCTGAGATAGCATTTATAGATGAAATCTTTAATGCTAATTCAGCCATATTGAACATGTTCTTAACTATTATGAATGAACGTATACTCTATGATGGATATAGTGAGATAAGAGTTCCATTATGGACAATGATTGCAGCTAGTAATAGAGTACCTGATGAGCCAGAGCTCCAAGCTCTCTATGATCGTTTCTTGTATAGGCATTTTGTTAAACCCATTAGTGAAGATAAATGGATGGATCTGCTTGATGCTGTGTGGAATATTGAAGCTGGATTCTATATAAGGGCTGAACCAGTACTCTCAATGGATCATATAAGACATTTGAATAAATTATTGTTTGAAGTGGATCTTTCGAAGATTAAGGAGAAATTAGTAAAACTATACGCTATTCTAGAGGATCATGGAATACATATAACCGATCGTAGAAAGGGGAAGGCCTTAAAAGCAATAGCTGCTTCAGCACTGCTTGACGAAAGAATGGTTGCTACAGAGGATGATTTATTGGTTTTAAAGGTAGTCGCACCAAGAGATCGTGAGGAATCCGAGCAGGTAACAGCTATATTAATGGATGAAATAAAAGCCTCTGAAAAATATCTACGTGAACTCGCTGAAATAGAGGCTAATGTACGTGAAGCAAAACAGTATATCATGGGAATCACTGAATTTGAGCCAAGGCTAGTTGATTATCTAAGGAGTTTTGAATCAGTACGTGATAAGGTCCGTAGAATAGCAGAGGAGACAGGTGACGAAGTTGTACGTAGGAAAGCACTTGATGTACTTGCTGAAATAGGTGATGTTATTACATTGATTAGGAGGAAACTTGGAATATAATATTTGTGGGTATAATAGGGTTGCCTCAGACATTGTTTAATTATATGGAGAAGATTGATAGAGGAGTTTTAAGGAGTGTAAACTATAATGATCCTGTTGTTAAATATCGTGGTTCTAAAGTTCTTAGACTAGTTTCAATACTATCGAATAAGAAAAAAGTGGATCTAGATATTTATACAGCTATAGACATATTCTATACATTCTATTTACCATATCCAATCATGGATAATCCTAAGAATATTCCACGTAATAAACTTATATCATATAAAATCATTGATTCAATGCTTAGATCAGCTTATATACATGATCTTAGGAGCCGTACTGTAGCTGATAACTTGTTAAGTAGTGTTGCAGCCGGGGTATTTATCACGGAACTTCAGAATCAACTTGAGAAGTTAAAGGAAGATACTAGGCCTGTCCAAAGCTATATGAAGGGAGAGGTTAACGATGATCTCGAGGATGGTATTAAAAAGAGTGTTGAAAGAGCTATGGCTACTGCTATGAGCGATGTAGAGAACGTTAAAAAATTACGTAATCTTGTTGAGGGCGAACAGCCCGGAACAGTTAGTATGATGGCTTATGAGGAATATGCTCCACAACTAATAAGACTAGCGAGAAATACTGAAGTTAAAAAAGTGCTTGAGTTATTAGTAGGCATTAAGCCATGGACTATAAGTATCTCTCGTAAAACACAGAGATATAAACATGGCGAGATAACTGGCTATGAGCTCGGTAAGGACATTGAAAGAATAGTTACATCAACTCTTGCATTGCCTGATGAACTATTTTATCTTAGATTATTAGAAGGAAAGTTACTACTGTATCAGAAAGTATTAACGCAAAGCCTTGGCCCACTATACTGCCTACTTGACAAGTCCGGTAGTATGGACGGTATTAAGATGACATGGGCTAAAGCAGTAGTCCTTAGCCTCTACATGAGGGCTGTAAAGGAGCACCGTGAATTCTACTTCAGATTCTTCGATAGCGTACCTTATCCCCTTGCAAAGATCGATAAGAAGCCTAAGGCCAAACAAGTACTAAAGCTGCTAGAGTATATTGCACGTGTAAAGGGTAGTGGAGGTACGGATATATCCCGGGCGATCATATTAGCTACAAACGATATACGTAGCGGTATTGTCAAGGAGACAAGCGATATAGTGCTCATAACAGATGGTGTAGATCGTATAGCAGAACAACTAGTAACCTATAACCTCAAGAAGTCAAAAGCAAGGCTAATAACCGTAATGATCCTTGGAGACAATAAGAGTCTAAGAAAAATATCAGCCAAATACTTTACGGTAACAAAGCTTAGTAAAGAAGATATGCTACAAGTTGTCGAAGCATAAATAATCCGGTACACTATATTACTAGTTCCTCTTTATCGCCTCCTTTCTTAATGGCGTATCAATACGGTATCTAAACAATAATGCTTTTATCTGTCTCTCAATTTTCGGATTACATCTAGCACCAATAAGTCTCTTAATAATAATGTTCTTCACAATTTCCCTTAGAACATGGCTGTAGAAATCAACACCGTATCTGTCCTCAACAAGTACTAGAGAAACCAAAAGGAATCACCTATATACTTACTCTTAACTTAGGAAGTATTCACTAAAGGATATACCAAGTTC
>Ga0190310_1000167_pt1 | contig 24718 bp, 45 predicted proteins | sample 48700778_MG_FD_165059 | JGI IMG/M metagenome (GOLD analysis project Ga0190310, IMG submission 165059) | Hydrothermal vent sediment bacterial communities from Southern Trench, Guaymas Basin, Mexico - 4870-07-7-8_MG | ecosystem: Environmental > Aquatic > Marine > Hydrothermal vents > Sediment ... | reverse complement strand
GAAAATTGTAGATTCCATCCTTGAAGAAATAATTTTATAAATTTTGCTTCTCTTTTTTTTCCTATGTGGTTGGAAAAAATTATGAGACTCTACCGCTGGTTAGAAAGACAACCTAAAGTAGATATCCAAAAGTATGAAAGGAATATAAAGCGAGGGGAAATGGCATCAGTAAGCGTACAGGGAGATGGAGAATGCCATGTATGGGTAAAAGGTGTTTACGAAAAAGTAAATCTGAGAGAACTAAAGCAGTTGTTACAGGGGAAATATGATTTTGTTGAGAGAGGTTGCTACTCGGATGAGGCTAAAGAGACTTTCAAAAAATTGGCAGAGATTTTACCTAAAGTTAGAAGATGGATAGTAACAGCATATCCTAAGGACAATGGGATAATTGTAGAGAACATTGAACAACTATTCCGGAGTAAAAGTCTGAAATAATATTGGAGATATTGTTTCCTTTATTTTTTCCTATGATGAAGAGTGTCCGATCTGAAAAGATGATGATCTGACGACGATCTGAACAAATGTTTTTATAGCAAATTTTCCTATTTTTTCCTATGAGCTGGTGGGATTATTACAGGTTGTTAAAAAAGTACAACGGAGATCTAAGCAAAGCTAAGCCTGAAGAGCTAGAGGAAGCCGCAAAAGCGAATCCTAACGATCCTTCCACCGCTCTACGGATTGCTATGCAGAAATATGAGGCTGAGAGAAAATGCAAACGACCTTAGCGGATCTGAGAAAAATAGGTGAGGCTCTGAATATAATAACAACGGAAATTCAGATAAACCCTTACTGGGAGTACAGCAAACTTTTAGATAAGGAGGAAGTTCTGGAATTTCTCGAAAAAACAGAGAACTGTGACCTAGAGCTACTGAAGGATGTCGCCTACTACATTTTGACATACGCTGAGAACATAACACTGGCAGCATCCTTGGCTAACGATTTTGACAGTAACTATCTGGAGTGGATGATGCCTTGTCTGGAAAAGCTGAGAAAGCTGCTTAAACAAATACATGATGCTAGAAGCTCCAAAGAAGCGTACAGAAAGGTACGGCAAATGATAGATGTCTGTCTCAACTATGGTATAGATCCTCTCTGATTTTTTCCTATGAATGGGAAAAAGATTAAAGATTTAATAATAGCTAGTATACTAGGATTTGCAGTAGTGCTTCTACTGTATTTCAGCTACTTACTAGCAAATTTATCATTCGCTACACAAGTGCAAAAAAATAAAGCGATAGTAGATAAAGAGTGGTTAGAAGAGAAACTTGAAGATCTCCAAATAAAACATGAGAAGTACCTCGCTATAAAGCAGAGATTTCATGAACAATGTGTAAAAGATATGCAAAAGTATGAGCAGTGTCTCGAAAAAAACGAGACTTGTGTAAAACCATGGTCTTCCTGGGAAGTAATATTTGATATTGAGTATCGCTGCAATGTGGAAAATCATGGTAAATCGTTAGAGAGAGTCTCAGACTGTCTGGCATACGTAGCGCTCCATGAGGTAAAGTACCCATGTGATGCTGAACTCTTGATGCAGTCTGCTATATGGGGAATTGAAGAGGATATAAAGCGAACGCAAGCAGAATTAGAAAAGCTAGAAAATCTGAAAAAATGGGAATGGTTGTAGAAAAAATTAAAAATCTTGGTTAAGTCTTCCCTTTATTTTTTCCTATGCCAGATTCAAAAAGTTGTCTCATAATAGTACTACTAATAGAAATAGCATTTCTAGGGTATCTATTATGGGATATTACAACCCTCCATAAAGAGGAACAGGAGAGAACTGAAAAAGCAAAATTGGAGGATATAACTTATTGTAGAAATTTGCCAGCTCAAATCCAGCAACTTAACAAAACACTGGCAAGACTCAGTAAGCAATGCGAAGTAGAGTTGAAAAACTATGAACAATGCTTAGCAAACTGTACAGCGACATGTATAAAGCAAGAGAACGAAACTATAAGTTCTCTAGTGAAAGATTATAAAAGCAGGGAGAGGGTCTATAATGCATTGCTAGAAAAATGCCTCTCAGAAGAAAATTCAAAAAGCGATTGTATTAGAAGAATACAACCAATTCTCTCAGAAAACCAGAGTGAAGCCTTTGAAACTCTTAGAAGAATTCTTGAGAATAATGCTCCGAGTATAGAGGAATATTGCCAAAATAAATGCAAGGACAGGATTTGTAAAGATCCTAGGGAGTATTACTATGAATATCTAGAACAGATTTGCAAGAATTCCTGCTGTACAAATCCTCGTTGCTACAAATACTTGATAGAAGGGTGCTATAGAATCCCTGTGAGCTTCTTCATCCCTCCAGATATTTGTGGAATGATAAAATTGCTTGGAGAGATGCCCACAGCTTGTTCAGAGATGCTAGTAGTTGAGAATGCTATATATGTACGAACGGCAGAGTTAGAAGAATGTCAGAGAAAGGGTTATATAAAATAATTCCTGCTTTAATTTTTTCCTATGATGAAGAGTGTCCATGCTGAAGAAAAGATGATGATCTGACGACGATCTGAACAAATGTTTTTATAGCAGATTTTCCTATTTTTTCCTATGAGCTGGTGAGATTATTACAGGTTGTTAAAAAAGTACAACGGAGATCTAAGCAAAGCTAAGCCTGAAGAGCTAGAGGAAGCCGCAAAAGCAAATCCCAATGACCCTTCCACGGCTCTGTGGATCGCTATGCAGAAATATGAGGCGGAGAAAAAACGCAAATGACCTTAGCGAATCTGAGAAAAATAGGAGAGGCTTTGAATATAATAACAACGGAAATTCTGTTAAACCCTTACTGGAAATACTGCGGTCTTCTCTCAGAGAAAGAAGTTATTGAATTTCTAGAAGCGAGAGAAAATTGTAGCCTTCAACTTCTGAAAAAAGTCGCTTACTATGTTCTTACATATGCTGAAAATACAGCATTAGCAGTATTTTACTTCAACGACTTCGACAGAAATTACTTTGAATGGATCAAGCCCTTGCTGGAAAAACTCAGAGAATTGTTCAAGGAGGTTCAGAATACTAACGATTCGAAAGTAGCATTTCGAAAAGTGATGGATATGATTTGGGAGTGCTTAAATTATGGTATTGATCCGCTTTAATTATTTTTTCCTATGTCTAGAAAAAAGACAAAGAAAAAATTGATTAGAATTAAAAAGGAATTTCAGGAATGGTTGGAAAGAGATTACAAGCAATATAATGATGAAGAGTACAAAGAAACCCTAATATATTATTTAAATACTTTAAATAATATAATAGATGAAATTTGCGCTTGATTTTTTCCTATGAAGGTAGAAATTAGCTACGACAAAGAAAATGATGAAATCCTCTTTACAGAGATAAAAAGAAAGCGTATAAACCTTGATAGCTTCTTCAGCGAAAAGCTGTACGCTGAAAAGAAAGAGAAACCAGCAACAGAATTCAGAGCAACTGTAGCAAGAACATATATTATCATAGATTTTCCTCATTTGGGGACGCTAGAAGACTTTAAGGCGTGGGTCCTAAGAGAAAAGGAGAGCGAAAAGCTGATCGAGCTTCTAAAAGAAGTCTGCAGAATGGCGGAAAAGGTGAGATAAAAGTTAAATTGGGATGGCTTCTCTTTTTTCCTATGAACGAAAAAAAAGAATACCTTGCTCTAATCTACATAGTAGCTATGCTATTGCTAAGTCATTTCTTTGTCGTTAGAGAGAGCAGTAGAGTTCTAACAATAAGCCATGAGGCAGTGCATGCAGTAATATACCGCTACTACAACTGCAAGAATATAACAGTAGAGGTTAAATGCGGTCTGCTTTCATGCAAAGGAGTAACTTATGCTGCTTGTAGCAAGGATTTCCAGAAGGAGATGGAGCTGTTGCACAGCCTTAATGAAATCTTCGGATATCAATTTTCAGTGCTGAAAGACATAATTTTGCTAGCGACATTCGAGCAATTGATGGTAAGCATAGCAATCTTGCTAGTTATTTCCTCGATTTTAGAGCGAATTAATTATAAAAAATAGTTTGCTTATTTTTTCCTATGAAAGAGAAACTTGTTGTCGTAATTCATGACTATGTAGATATAGATGCTATAGTCTCAGCATACTTGATCAGCAAAATATATCCAGTGGCTAACATCTACACTTTAAGAGAGCTGGAGAGAATTCCAGAGAATGCTAAATTAATTGTGCTGGACACCAAATTAACGAGGAAACTTCTGAAATTCAAAGAATATAATAGAATTTTTAAGCACATAGATCATCACGATGGTTCTGCACCAAGTACCGCTGAGCTCATCTGGCGGGAGCACAAAGACAAATTACCGGAACATGCAAGATATTTCGTTGATCTTGCAAATGCATGCGATACTGGTGAAGTCATAAGGCAGAAAGCCTCCATAGCATTCTTCCACATTTCGGGTTACGTTAGAGCTTTGCATGAAGCTAAGCAATCTGATAGAAGCATCATCAATACGGTAATGGCTATGTTTAAAGTTTGGGAGAAATTTTTGGAGAAATACATGAAAGCGAAGAAAGATGCGGAAAAAGCAGAAATTCTTGAAATAGAGGACTTGAAAGTGGCTATTGCTGAGAAGTACAGCTCAGCCGTAGGAACTTTTCTTTTCAAAGAGAGGGGGGTTGATTTGGTCATTTACAAGGACGGCTATAACATGGGCGTTCTCAGAAACAGCGATAGGGTAGATTTGAACCTTGCAGAGCTGAAGCCGTATGTTGAGGAGCTGTTGAAGGAAAAGGGTGCTGAGAAAGAGATAGTAGAATGGCATTTTGATACCAGAGGTTTTATAGCATGCAGGGGAACTAGAAAGCACCCTGCTAGGAGTGAAAGTGCTCTAAAGCCAGAAGATTTGGTAAAGGCAATAGCTAGGTGGAGGAAAAATTCATAATTAAGATTTCCCCAATTTTTTCCTATGAGCGTGAAAAAATTAATAATAATAGTGTGCAAAAGCGAGGAAAGCGCTAAGGCTGTCAGAGAGAAACTCCTAGAAACGCTGGATTGGCACGATATGCTGGGGGATGTCGAGAGCATTGAGGAGGTGGAGTGCCCAGCAGTAGTTGCTTCATACTATGGCAATTTCCAAACGAAACGTATTAAGAAAACTCTGCAGGATCTCGCAAAAGAGATAAAGATTATGGGTTAGCTTTACTATTTTTTTCCTATGACTGAGGTAAAAATAAGAATAAAATATGAGTTTAGAAACAAAGGATTGGAGGAAGTAATATCAGGGAAAAAGATCATCGACGATGAAGTAATATCAGACACGAAAGATTATACGTTAGACTGGGATGAGCCTATAGAAGTTGCCAGTGTTTATCACGAAGTAGTAAGAAAGTTTGAGGAATTGCTAAAAAAGACTAAAAAATATGACAGCGCTAAGATAGAGGTGAGAATAAGAAAATGACAGGCTCTGAATTGCTATTGGAAATATTAGCAGACCCTGAGAAAATAGAAGAGTTTGCGAGAAAGCTAGGGTGCTCTTTAGAGGATATTTACGGAGAGGTAGAGCTTGCTCAGCTCATTCCTCAGTATGCCACTGAGCTTTACGAGAATGTGTTGGACATATTGGCAAGGATTTTGCTAGTGTTCTTACTGAGCAAAGATCCCGAAAGGTTCTTCAGGAAACTTACTGAAGGGTTGGATAAGGATGATCTGGATTGCCTATTGCTGGAGGCATACTATGGCGTTAAGCCGAAAGAAGAAGTGGTAGAGGAGATTAAGCAAGTTATTCCAGAAGGCATGGAGCTTTCTTTGATGATTCTGTATAGCCTAAAGATAAACCTAGCTTACAAGTTCCTCCAGAAAGTCTGGGAAATGCCAGATCTCGGGAAAAGGAAGGAATGGTTGAGAAAGCTACCGATATATGTGGATCTAAGGATGTGCTGCTGGAAAAACGGTGTAACCAGAGAGGAAGCTAAGAAAATATTCGCTAGAGAAAAGGCATGCCAGTGGTGCGCTACATGCAGGAGTTATCTTGATTATGAACCCTGATTTTATTTTTTTCTTATTTTACTCTCCTGTAGCGGTAGGAAAATTGACCTTCCTTTGCTTCTATAGTTAGGAGTCCTTCTCTCACTCTTCCTTTCTTATCAATGTATTTTATAGTTCCTTTGCAACTGAAAATATCATCCTCTTCCTTGCACTGAAGGTTGAATTCCTCAACAACATCCGCATCCGCAAGGAATTCTTTAGGAAGCGTTTCGTCTATTTTCTTGCTGGACATATAACATTTTTTGATAAGAGTTATATTTAAATTTTTTCCTATGAAGGAGGGGAATAGCTTAGATCAAAAACTCTTAGAACAGCGATTTAGGAGAGCTATGACAGAATTCCTAGACAGGCAAGTAGAGCTGTTGTATTTAAGAAATGACCGATTATTGAAAATTCGAGGCAAATTGCTAGCGATACCTGACAAAGGCATGCCTAATGTTATTCTAGAGACGGAAAGAGGGGAGCAAAAGTTTATTAACGGGAGATTTGTTGTAGAAATTTCTCTGCTTTAATTTTTAATTTTTTTCTTATAGTTATGTTGTATTTATTTTCCATATTGAAAATAAATATTTAAATAGCCTTTATTTCCTGTGGAACACACCTTAATTTCTCGTGGAAAATTTGTTGTAGATTACTTTTTCCCCATGTCAATCAAAAAACCTTGTCAAACATTCTTCCATTCTTCTCAACCGTTCTCTATGCAACTCTCTTAAAAGACGCTCTTTCACAACATACGAATGCACGTCAACAGCACCACTACTCCATCTAATATCAACACCATAAGCTCCTTTCTCTAACCACTTCTTATCGTCCAGAGATATAAATCTAGCTTTAAGCGACAGTATGGGTTTTTCCTTATCTCGTAGTCGCAAAGTGATAGCATTTCTTTCAGAATCTACATCTTCCTCATCAAACACCAGCGTTAATGGGTATTGCTTCACATATGCTCCAAGGTCTATAAAGGAAGATTCCCCTGGGCAAGCGAAGACTTTCTCAAACACACTCAGATGAAACTTACCATCTACATCTTGTCTAACGCTACCGTTAAGGACTAAAGCTAGTCTTTCGAGAGGTTCTCCAGAATCTAGCTTTACTTCGCAACTGAGCATCCCCAAATCGTTTTGCTTCACAACACCACCTAGATATTTGCATAATGATATTACTACCTCCCGCTCTAGGTTCATATTATATTATTATTATAACATCTATATTTTATATCTTCTACTTGTCCGGTATTTTTCTGACAAAAAGTATTCAATTTGCAAAATAAGGTAGCTCCTGCCTTCCCTCCACAGGAAATGAAGGTATCAATTTCTGCTAAATTGTCTTATTTTGAGTAAACTAGTTCATAAATCCGTTTACAAGAAAAAATAAAGCATCATCGGTCTCCTCAGCTTCGCCTGAGTTGCCCCTTGCCCCTTCTCAGAAACATTGCTAGCATTATTATTAGGGCACTTGCTGACACTTAAGCTTTTATTTTATGGATTTAAAATTTTTCCTATGAAGGTGAAAATTTGCTTCAACTATGTTTCATGGAGGTCCAAACTGGAGTCTCTCAGGGTTTCGCTAAGAGAAGCCTTAGAGAAAGGGGAAAGCTTCTGTCTAACTCTAGAGAACGATACTGAGCTTTTAGCAGTAATCGTAGAGATTCTTAAATACTGTAAAGAGAAAAAGAAGGATCCCTACGAAGTTCTCGAGATTGTCTATCTACTGGATGATAAAGAGATAAAGGCAAAGATAACTAAAGAAGGCATAATTCCAGATATTTGCAGTAAGGAAATCGAAAAATTACTAAGTGACTATGTTACTTTGCTGCAAAAAATAGATACCTGGTGAGAACCCTTTTATTTTTTTCCTATGAAGATCGATAATTTGGTTTACGATAGAGTGCAACTTAAAGAATTCCTAGAACATGTGCTGCCAAAATTAGAGAAAGATGAAGTGTTCATAGCATTCATAGGTTGTAGAAAGAAATATTTTCCAGAAATCAGAACAAGTCAAGAGTTTTTGGCAAGGAAAATCATCAAATACGATGATCCTGAAATTGTTACGCAGAAGCTTGAGCAACTAGGAAATACAAGAGGATTCTATGTAGACAACAAACCAATCCCAGGAGACAAAATGCACATGTATTTCAGCTTAAATCCGAAATCAACGCTGAAAGGTTTTAAAGTGTTTGCTAGTGAGTGCATGCAGAGAATTTACGAAATTGCTGTAAATCCTGAGCAGTTTGAGCTATTCAGAAAGTTAGATACATGGTTGTTTTCAGCGGTGCATAGGGCACAATCGAGAACAGTTTACTGGTTACTTGACATCGACAATAAAAATGAAGATACTTTTGACAAAGTCCATGAAATGCTTAGCGAATATATAGTGGCAAACATCGAAACGAAGGGAGGTTTCCATGTTGTTGTCAAGGCTACTAAAGAAACCGGAAAAATAATCTTCACACAGATGCGAGGAAAATTAGAAGACTTGGAAGTACACAAACATTGCCAAGTTGTTCTTCCAGGAACATATCAGGCAGGGTTTAAAGTGTATTGGTGGAAAGATTAGCTTTTTTATTTTTTCTTATCTTAGCTCATCGAGAAGTTTTCTCACAACTTCTTTTCCTCTTCCCGGTTCTACTACTATCGTTTGAGCATCAGGATGTCCAAATGCCTTGCTCTGCAACTCCTCCGGCAATCTTGACTTAACGCTTGGTTTGTCAGATAACCAGTACTTTACAACAGATACATAATCTTTTAGCTCGCCCGTAGTCCTGTCTCTCCTATTCTCACTAAGATAGATTGCATAATCCGTTCCTGTCCTACGACATGCCTTGTCAAGCACCTTATACACCCAAGTTTCTGGAATTTCATCCTTAACTACAACAACACTTCCATGCACTTCCATATCATGGGGATCTGGCACTCTTTTCGCCTCCTCCTTGAAAACAGATTCTTTATTCTTTATAATAGCGTCTATTGCTTTACTTAAGTCCTTTCTAACGAGAACATCTAAACCATCCGCTAGCTCCTGCAGTTCCTCAGTAACTTTATGCCTTATAGTAGGGTCTCTATCAGAAATAGCGCCTACGAGATTCCATTTAGGATCTGGTTTACCGTAAACAGTATCATAGGCGCTCCTTCTCATAGTAACCTTGCATCCGTATCTTTCTAAGAACTCTTTTATTTCCTCTGGCATTTCATGATGATCTATGTAATGAGTTTCAGTAATACTACAGATTTCGGAAAGTTTTCTCGCTGACTCTTCTAAATTAAACTTATCGAGAGGAATATCCACAATAACTATTTTATCATAATTTTTAGCCTTTTCTTTTATGTCAGATATTGTTTCCTTCCAAAACTTGGGGATTACTCCTGTATCTGGGAATTTGGCTATGTAATCAACATTCTCACACTCCTTTTGTAGATTCTTGATGGAAATTGCCGTAGCTACAGCACCATGCCCATCTGTGTGACCTACTACAAGACAATTAAGATACTCTTTCATTTCTCCACACTCCTCATCTTTTTCACCAATTCTCTAATCATTTCTCTGTGTCGTGGAAGCTCTTTCCTCTCTGCCTCTATGTCTGCTCCCGCTGAAAGTATGAAGGAAGTAGGGTATCCTGCTCGCAAGGTCATCTCTACCGTAAGAGGTTTGCTTCTCTTCCCATCTTCAAAGATTTCTCTTTCACTATCTATGTATAATCGGCCTCCTATTGCACCTAACTTCTCAATTGTAGCTTCCATTGAAAGAGTTACAGGAGACTGTATCTTACCTTTCTCCCCAAAGAAGTCTATATCCCATTCATCAAACTCCACCTTTACAACTTCTCCCCTTGGTATATCTAGAGTAATTGTTTCGAGTGGTGTCCTGAGGACATGCTTGTCTCCAATCTCCTTATACTCCATACCTAAGAATTTCGCAAACCTTTCATAATCCTTTTTTGTCTTAAGCTCCACAGAGCAGGAGAAATACCCAGCCTCCTCCTCTTTCAAATCACCACCTAATTCTTCGCAAAACCTTTTTACTAATTTATATGAATACCATGACATTGTGAACCCCCTAGAGGCTTTATAACATTATAAGGTATACTAATATTTAAATAGTATTTAATTCCCATTAAATTTAATAATGATTAAAGATGGGGGGTATTATTATGAAAGAAGTTCTGAAAGCAATCGAAGATTACGGCCCTAAAGAACTAGTCATTACAAATCTTTTTGCATTAATGGGTGAAGGTGTACAGGTATACTATAACCGCAGAAGAATTCCTTTGAAGTTCAATGTTCTGGTGTTGGGTAAGCAAGGAATAGGCAAAAGTTATTGCTTCCAGAACCTTGCTCAGAAGCTCCTAGAATTCGGGTACTTTAAGGAGAATGATGTTCAGTTCATACACGGCTTCTACACAACTAAAGCCCTTACTACTACGCTAGTAGCATTTCCACAGGCTACATATTACGTTGATGAAAGCTATTTCCTGCTCAGGAAAAGGGAAACCGCAGAAATATTGAAGCAGATGCTGTATGGTGATGGTAAGATTGCATGGATGACAAGCAGGGAGGAAAACAACATTCAACCTATAGAATTCAAGGGTAATGTGGTGTTTTGCGCAAATATTGATTACAATAATAATGTATATAGGAGGAATGCAGATTTGCTGGCATTGGCAGATAGGTGTTTTTGCATAGTGTATAAGCCGAGCAACAAAGAGTTAGTTGAGCAGATAGAAAAGGGTTATGAGTTTGACAGAGAAATCTGGGGAAAAATTGCTAAAGAGCTAGCAAAAGCTAGGGAAGGTAAAGTAGTGTATATCAGAGGTAAAAAAGCAGAGGAAGTGAAAGAATTCTGGAAAGAGAAGTTTCTGGAATGCTATGGCGAGGAATATCATCCACTAGCTAGCTTGCGTAGCTTTGAGAAGTGTTTGCAGATATTCGCTAGGGCTAGATTGCTGTTTAAATATAGATATGAAGAGCTAGCAAAAAAGCTATGTGAAAAGGTGGTATTTCGCTGATTTTTTCTTATATTTTAAAATTTTCGAAATTCTCTATCTATACGTCTAACATCATTAACTGCAAGTCTCTTCAATTCCTCAACAGACTCTTCAAGAGCTCTTAGGAAATCTCTGAAGTCCCCTTTTGGGCAAATCACTTTCTTAACATCAACATAGTTAAGCAAGTATAGAATCCGTTCTCTCCTCAAGGTGGTTTAAGGAATAAACAGTAACATTTAACCACCTTGAGGAGTTCCTCTCTCCAAGTTTCATAGAGAGGCATTCAGGGGGAACGGAAACTCCCCTCATCCTGAGCATGTTCAAGCAAGCTACAACATCTCTATCATTTTCATAACCACATTTTCTACATTTCGTAAGCCTCCACCCTTTCGGTGCTAAATCACCACCACATCTCGGACAGAGGCTTGAGGTTTTTCGAGGATTGACGTAAACGACTGGTATTCCATTTAGCTTAGCCTTGTATTCGATGAAGAACTGTAGTTTTCTAAAGTTCCATGAGTGCAATCTACGATTTAAATTCTTGCCTTTGTTTATATTTTTTCGAATCCCTTTCAGGTTTTCCAAGATTATTCCAAAATTGTGTTCTTTAGCAAAATCAACAATCACCTTAGCTATTTTATGGCACAAATCATGAATCTTTTTCTTCTCTCTTCCTGAATACTTCTCCATAAGTCTTTTAGATGTTATTGGTTTATACTTCGATAGTTTCTGAATTCTCCTCCTTATTTCAAAATATGTTGTGTGAATAGTCCTTAACCCATGTTCTATTCTCAGAATATGGGGGTTTGAGCTAACTCCAGTTACATTGCTTTCATTTATATCTATTGCAATCCAATCTTTTGGATTTGTCAAATCTACTTCTTTTCTGAAAGGGATTATTACTTTCTCACCATTCATAGAAATCTCTCCTACCTTTAGCTTACCCTTTTTCCATTCTTCAATGAACTTTCGCTGGTATTCTCCGTATTTAAGCTGAACATAAACAAATTGCCTCGGTTTAACTGATATCCTCAACTTATCACCTTCAAACTTTACAAGTTGGGGGTCAAACCTTATAAACAATTTCTTAGCTTTAGGTGGCTTGCTAGGATTGGCTTCTCCTTTTCTTATCCTTCTCCTCCAAGATTTAAGCATTGATGATGCAATCTTGCATGCCGAATGGCAAAAATGAGTTGAGTAATTCCACCTTTGCTTCCATTCTTCATAGACTAATTTTCTCAACTTTGCATAAGAAGTTACATTGCTTTGCAATGCTTTCTCAACGCAGAAGTTTATCATGTCTCTGAAATCTTCTAACAACCTCTTTATGATTTTATTCTTCTCGTAGCTGAATGGTATTGCTAATACAACATCAACCATAATAGGGTAGTGACCTAAATGATTTATAAAGGTTTTTGATGTGTTTAAAATTGCTTAATGTTACTTAATGTTCCTTGAATTAGAAACTGTTGTGAACCCTTCCCAATTTTCTAACTGCCCTAAAATTGGAGGCATTGGAGCCATATATTCTCTCCACATAGAAGGTTAGTATTCTTAGTGACCTCCTCCCCCGACTAAAGTCGGAGGCTTCCACCGTGAAGCCCCGTTAGGGGAGGTTGGGGAGTGTGTAGCACGAAGCTACGCCCCCCTTCGGGCTGGGTCACGACAGCCCCTGCCCACACCATATAGGCGTAGGCTCGCTTTAATATATTTTTAGCCCCATTAACATCCGCATTGATCTGGTATCCACAATCCTTGCATATGAATAAGCCTTGAGAAGGTCTTTCAGTGTTCATTGAACCACATCTTGAACACTGCTTCGATGTGTTGTGTTCTGGAATCTCTACGACTGCAACCCCTCTCTCAAGAGCTTTATACTTGATATACTCCTTCAAGCGGTAGAAAGGCATTGCGTTAATCTTCCTGTTCACTTTCCTTCCCTTGTTGTTCTTTCTAACACCGTTTAAGTTGCCTATAGCTATGATGGCATTATACCTCTCCGCCTCATCAACAATATCCTTAGCAATTTTGTGAAGCTCATTGTTCACAATTCTCTTTTCTTTGTGCCCAATCTTCTTTATCGCTCTCAGCTTCTTCTCTCTGCCCAACTTACGCCTCAACCAGAAATACTTTCCTCTAACCTCTCTAATTCTTTTTCCATAGAACTTGGGCTTACTGCGGTGGAGTGCCACCGACACCCCAACCCACCTGGCTCCCATATCTATCGCTATAATAGAAGAATATTCTTTTTTGAGTTCAACTTTCCTCTTAACCGTGACATGTAGGTAGAAGTCACCATCTCTTGTTCTGATAAGCTTAGAGCCACAAATCTCCCATTCTTCGAAGTTAAAGGGTTGATGAGCTAAGGCAACCTTAACTCCGCCTCTAACACCATAAATGGGTATTCGTGCCCAATACTTGGCGAGTTTGTTATTGGTTTTGCGGATATCCATCAGGTCTTTTCTTATGACAAGAGGATATTCTTTATCAGGTTTTATCTTCCGATAAGTTCTCTTTCCTTGCTGCTTCGTTGCAGAATAAACTCCTTTATCTTCCCCAGTCTTTAAGTAGTGCTGGAAATTATCGTATTCTCGGTTAAGCAACTCTAACTTTCGCTTTGTTAAACCTATGAGCTTGCACCTGATAGTCTTTGTTATCTCCGCTTCCATTATTCTTTATACTGACCTTAAAGTATAAAAAAACTTCCCCACCCACCTCCCCTAATTCATCCCCGCATTGAAATGCGAGGCTTTCTTAGCGACGTTTTGTAATATTTAAGTTTTTATCTTCTTAAAAGGGAGCTCCTCTGGAGAGGGAATATGTGTCTGAGGAGATTCTTTCGACAATCTCTGCATCACTTTTATTATTTTCTCTTGTTTTTTCTTGAAATTCTTAATCTCTGGGCAATATCTTGTTTGTATGCTTATGGGGGGCATTTCAGTAAAACCATAACATCTAGCTACGCATGAATTGGGAAATACTCTGCACACGCCATTCTTGCAAGCACAAACTGGTTCAAAAACCTGTGGGCAAATGCAATTTGTCTGGTTCAATCTCCTTTGATATTCTTTCTTAATCCTGTTGCAGAACCTGTCAAAGGATGTTTTGTTTATACCGGATGCTAGATAAATGTCGCATTCCATTAAGTGCTCCGTTAGAGCTTTCATCTTGAAATCCTCCCCTTGGAAAATTGCTCTTAATTTTTCACCTGCAAGCTCTATACCATGCAGAGAGCTTGTTGGATCTACATTAATAACTCCCTTTTCATCCAATACATCTACCGCTATAGATAAACCAGGTGCTGCTAATGCTGTTGCTAAAATTATAAGGAGAGGTAGTGCAGGAATCATTAGGAAGTATAATATTAGATCAAATATTTATAACTTTAGGTCTTCTTTGCTTTTCTAATTTAACCACTAAAACATTATCCTTATATTCAGCGCTAACCTTGCTAGGATCTGGTTGAAAATTCAATTTTCTCTTAGCAATTAATTTTGATTCCCCTCTTTTTGCAAAAAATACCATAATCTCTCTGCCAATTATTTCTACCTTCAGATGGTGGGCTTCTTCGTAGGAGATGTTTAGAGGGATTCTAATCTCTACCATAGTACTCCTCAACCCTAACTGTATCCACAGGATGCGGAGTGCTATACTCAAGCAACACAGAATTTTCCAACGCAACAATTCTATGCTTAACCTTTGGCCTTATCCTCAGCGTATCATTCTCCTTTAAAATCTCGCTTTTCCCTTCAATTTCCACCAAGCATTCACCCTTTTGGCAATGCAATGTTTCATCTTTTTGCTCATGATAATGCAATGATGTGCTAAAATCTTTCATAATATAAAGCTCCTTTGTTAAATATTTCTCAGTTAAGCAAATTATCCTTTCATAACCCCATGGCTTATCTATGCGATTCTTAAACTCATTCCTAACTTCTTCCAAATCTTTAATACTATCAACACTACGCCAGTAACAATCCTCATAATAGTAATAAATTAACCCCTCTCTTGCAAGCTTTGGGAAAACGAGCTTCTCAACATCCCCCTTCTCGTATTTTTTGAAATAATCAAAGATTTCTGGTGAAATGATATAAATTCCCGCATTTATATAATAATCAAGCAGAGGTTTTTCTTTAAATCCTACAATTTTATTGCCCTGAATTTCGCAAATACCATAAGGGCTTCTGAGCTTTGTTACAAACATAAGCATGCCTTTGCTATGCTTAGCAATCATTTCTTTTAGGTTAACATCTGCTACAACATCACCATTGCGCACAATGCAAGTTTCATCAATTTCATCAAACAAGTTTTTTAAAGCACCAGCAGTACCTAAAGGCTCTTTTTCAACCAAATAATTTATTTTTATGCTTTGCCATTCCTCTCCATACCTTTGCATTATTTTCTCATGCAAGTAACCAACAAGCAAGTAAACCTCATCTATGCCTGCATATTTAAATTGCAGGAGTTGTTTATCGAGAATTGTGTAATTTTCTTTAATTTCCAGCAATGGTTTTGGTGTTTTTTCTGTTAATGGCCTAAGCCTTTTGCCTTTGCCACCTGCAAGGATTGCACCGAGCATGTTAGCAATCTCCTTCTTTCTTTTTTCTGATATTTACTACCCCTGCAAATATACCATCTCTTATAACAACATCACCTAGAATAAGGCGAGGTGTCTTCCCATCACAATAGTGATCCGCTAAGCAATTTCGTACAATTCCTTCCTTTATTTCAAGATCACCTAATTTTACTTTATCACCTACTCTCCACTCTTTCAACATACAGGCTAGTGCTTTTGTCTGAAATTCTGCTTCAAACTCCTTTCCACAGTAGGGGCATTTTATCCGTGCTATGAAAGAGTCAAAAAGACCCATATTTTTCACCCTAGCAATTTCCTTTCTACTTTTCTTTTAATAATGTTTTTTATATCCTTCTTTATCAGACTGCGAATCATATAATAGAGATCTCCTACTTCTAAGTAGCCTTCTCGCTCAAGCTTCTCTATTTTTTCAGTTGCAGTGTCTGGTACAAATAGAATATCATATTTTGCAAATATATCTGCCCAAAATTCTCTGTCCTCTATATGCTCATCTGTTTTAGCTAAATGCAAAAGCAAATCCTTGCTTGAGATAGGCGTTTTTAGTGAGCCATAGTCAATGTGGAATTTCTCCAGAAAAGTGTGCCAGCGTATGCGAACTAGCTTTCTGCACATAGTCCAAAAGTTGCTAAAATCGTCTTCTACTGCCTGCATAATATCCTCTGACTTCATATAGAACCACAAATCCGTGCCCATATGGTACTAAATACGAAATACTATTTAAATGTTTCCATAGAAATTGTCAGAAAAATACCGGACAAATCAATTTGCCCGGCGAAGAAAACCTTAATTTCCATATGGAAAATAATAGATGGAAACTTTTGTCAGGAAAATCTTGACAAAACTAAATTCTCAACCTCTTCAGCAAAACCAATGCGTCTTTGATTATATCCACAAGCTCGTAGAATCCCACAACAGCCTTTATCTTTCTACCTAACGCTTCAAACACTTCTCCGTAAGCATTATATAGCGTTTTTGTCATGAGGATGCCTTCCGAATCATCCTCTGGAAAGAAATTTAAGGGTATTATTCCTTTAGATTCGCAGAAATCAAGAGCAGGTGCTGTGAAGGGGACGTGTGCTAATATAACTAGCCTGTAATCTGGGGGTGTGTTTTCATATTTAACTCTAATGTATCTAGTGTCTACGGCATTTTCGCATCTGGATGTTATCTCTAAGCATAGCTTGGGGTTATGCACCAGGCAATCTGGTTTTGGTGAGTCTAAGAGCAAGTTAGGCTCTACATTTCTGCTACCGAAAACCCTTCTTGCCGCAATAGCTAAGGCTCTCTGTATTGTTAAGGCATTGCGTAATCCTGCTGCACTTGCCCTATAAATCCACCTTATTTTCCTCCTAAATATTCCGATATAATCAGGATCGGTCATCCTCTCCGGCAAATAATAAATTTTTGCATCTGCATATTTCAACCCACCTACCTCTGGATATGATTCTAAAATAGGGGGTTCCCCTACTATATCTTCAGCAAAAACCTCTCTATATGTCGTTTCTCCTTCTCTAATATATAGCGGGGCACCCTCTCCTAGGAAATGAATTCTTTCATATTTGTTTAGAGTTGCCGCTGCGTAGCTTGCTGCCTTTATCTCCTCAGATAGGGTAGGGTGGAGGCATTCATTGGGATCCCCATCGTTTTCTATCTGAGCTTCAGCAACTGATATGCTTACAACTGTGCCGAGGTCGGATAAATATCTTAACCTTCTCTCCAATACACTTAAAGACCTGTTTGCCCAGAAATCGTATCTTCTCGCTAGCTTTCTAGCTAGTTCTCTTACATAGCACGGCTCCTCCTTCAATACTTCTATTATGCTTGCGTAATCCTCGTATTTAAAAACTGCCATCTTAGCTCAAATATTTCGTTATAGGTTGTTGTTCAGCTTTGAAGTTTGGAAGAGGTCTTCTTCTATCAGCATGCAAAGTTATATATTTGTTTTTGTATCTTACGACTACCTTATCGAGTAGCAAATTTTCCTCATCCTTCTGATCCTCAACATCACATACAAATTCGCAGAGGTCATGCTCATCTCCTAAGGAATATGTCTGTCTGCTAACCACTGTCTTGTTTGCATTTCTGAATACTGTACAAACAATTTTGAAATTATCAGCATCCTCTCTCAGATAGGTTATTGCCTTAAGGAAAAGAAAGATCCTCTCCTTATTACCAAGATGAAGATCTAATTTCCTAGATTTGTCTAAGAGGAAGTGTATGTTTGTTGCGAGATCTTTTATAAACATTTTTCTAATTAAATTAATTTCTTTATGTATTCTTTTATTTGTTTTCTCTTCTCCAAAGGTGTTCTCTTAAGCAATCTATACCATCTGCACGTTTCCCAATCCCTCTTCTTGCAGGTTTCTATGCAGAATTCCCTCATAGGGCAATATGTAGGTTTCTTAACTATTGGCTTTATAGTTATCTTTACATCTGGGTAGTTCCTGAGAGACTCCCATGTGTGTTTGGTTATAGGTGGGTTTATAGCTTTGTGGGTTGTGAGCAATCTTCCGAAAGCGTAAGCTCTGTAGAGGAACCACACCATTTTGGAATTGATGTCTTTGGCTTTTCTTGCACACCATCTAACCCTAAAGGATTTTTGCGCAACTGTTATTGTTATTTTATAGGAATTTTGGAAGAATTGAATCTTTATGTAGGGGTTTCTTTTTCGCATAAGAATTTTTGATATTTCCACTCTGTAGTTGGAGGTTTGCTTCCAGTGTTTTACGGCTTGAAGGGCTTTGTCTAAATTAATTGTAGCTAGCCACCTGAGATCGAAGATTACCCCTCTATTGTTTAGGATTATTTTATGCGTCATAGAATTTCGTATATGTGAAAATATATTTAAATGTTACTTAAACCAAGCTTCAAAATCTTTTCGTTTCTCTCGCAAAAAATCCTTCCAAAGTAAAGGACGGAGCTGTTCCTTCCAGAACCAAGTTTCTAAATCTTTTGCTTTTTCACGAGCAAAATTACAAAGGGTAAATCTGGAATAACCTGGAGATCCGCAGGGATCTTGCATTCTTAAATCCATACTCGTAGCTGCGGCAAGAATACCTGCTGTCTTCTCTGGTTTCAGCTTTTCAAATTTACATTCAACACCATTGAAGGTAGATTTGCAAGACATACCCATACTTTCAAATAATTCTTTCATAACCTCGTTAACATCTTTATCATCATCATAATATTCTATTTTCTTTTCTTTTAGATTGATATGAGTAGCATGTCCTGCTGCGGAACCTACTCTGAAAATAGCTTAGAAAAACTTATATATAAGATTAACGGAAAATAATATTGGGAGATTCCGATGAACATCGAGGAGATGAGTCGTGATGAACCCGTGTTCGCCGAGGGGAGTCCTAGGGGCTCCCGTAGGAGGGCACGAGGGATAAACATGGGTGATGAATGTCTACGTAGGTCTATGAAAGCCTACGTAGAGAGGAACCCTTAGTAGTAAGCGAGCTCTCTATGTATAATAGCTGAGGTGTTCAGCGAGCTAATAGTATAAAAAACTGGAGAAATAAGCGAGCCCAAAAAATAAAAAACTTTAAACTTAAGCGCTACATTACTAATACTCTAAGCTTTTCCGAAACCTGGCTCGCTCCTCACCCTAGTTATTCAAATGAGAGGGCTCGCTTCAAAGCTTGGCTATTTATCTGCCAGGCTCGCTTGAGAGCTGGATTTTTGCTCTTTATGGCTCGCTTGTTTTTCTAAGACCTATTTTCACACCTCGATCTGAATTTTCCCACTCTTCTAATATTTGCCTTATTACATCATTGAGACTTCTCTTCTTTAAAAACATTTTCAACAGATGTAAGGTCTTCCAAACCTCATCATCAACCTTTATATGTCTCGCAACCATACTCCACACCTCCGTGATTTAAATCTCGACAGGCTTTATTTTAATTTTTTCATACGCTTCCCATAATTCATACCACCAATCAGGTTTTTCTGGCTTATCTATCACTGGCATGTATATATACCCATGCTCATGATATTCCTTTTTTGCTAGATAAGCCGCAGCATAATGTAGGTTAGCAACCCCTCTTCGGAAGAAATCCTCAACGATGTATGCATGCGCTAGTAGTACTTTCCCCGTTTTCCTATATGCTCTAAGTTTTCTCACTTTAGAAGGCACTTCCAAGGTTATAGTTTTTCCCTTATATTCCTTCCTAATTTTTTCAAGATTTTTTCTGGTTAATATAATATCCTCATCTATTAATCTCCACCCTAAGTAATAATCATCCAAGTCCTCTGCAGGTATTGATTTGAATCTCTTCTTTTCAGACTCTTCCTTTTCACGGAATCTTTCGTACAACCTTCTGTACCCCCCCTTCTTTTTTACCAAAGAGTCTACTATCAAAAATACAAGAGTCTTCGCTTTAGGGTTTCCTATGGTTTTTTCGCCTTTTTTTCTTCTCACAGCTCTACCATCTTTTACTATTAACCCTGCATAGGCCCAATAGGAGCTAGGCGATTTCGCTTTATTTATATCGAATGTTGAGATAAATGCGGTTGCTAATACAGGACCCCATCCCTCTACATGCTTCATCCATTCGTGCCATAGGATTTCATTCGAATTTTCCAGACATTGTTCACAGAATTCACCCACAGCTCTCTCAAGGTATTCTAGAACTATCTTGGCAGAAAGCAAGCCAAGCGCTGGTTTTTCCACACTTTTTATAGTTTTCTTTATATCCCTTAGCGCCGGTTTTAGCAACTCTTTTATGCGTGCTACGTCTTCATCAGGTATATTGAAGTTTCTCAATCTGTTTGATGTTGCTATTCTTTCTTTTTGCAACCCTTTATAACACAGAGTAATAGCTTTTAATTGACTTCTATTTACGTTCATGAAATGTTATATATAGAGAATTATATTTAAATGTTTCCCTCAACTGAATGTTCTTTCTCTCAAATATATTTCACGCAAATCTCCAAGAACTTTCTCGAATTTTTCATATAAGGTCTTAGTTGCTTTCAAATCTTCTTTATTTTTCTCCTTCACCTTATTGAAAGCATTATTATCTTTCAAAACCCTCGGAAGCAACTCCTCAATATTTATTTCAGATTTTTCTATTCCAAACACTTTACATATATGATCCAAACCAAATTCCCCACGCTGAAATTTTAAGTAATCTATACATAAATCTTTCAGATCGATTACCTCATAACAATATCTATCTTTACTAAGAAAGAACCGCAAACCGGATCCTGACAATTCAACCCCATGTTTCAAGCATCTAGCAATGATGAAGGGAATATCAAACCTTTTTATATTGAACCCAACCAGTGGCCCAACACTATTCGCTACGATATTATCGAATTTTTTAAGAATTTTCTTCTCTTCTTTTTCTGTTTTTGCAACCAATTGCTTTATTTTATCATTTTTAAGAATACCTATTATTATTATCTGGTTAGTTGCGGCACTCAATCCTGTAGTTTCAATGTCCAATATTATCATTATCATGTAACTTGAGCGTAACATTTAAATACTTTTTTGCACATAAACACCTCATGTTAAGGAACAACAAGGTGGGTAGGATGAAGAAGAAAGGAGGAAAACCCATATTGCAAAGAGACGCCTTTAATATGGTAGATAATAAGCTAGTTCAAGTAGTATTGATAGGAGATCCTCAAAATATCGAAGGAATTCTCAAAGCTTGCGATCCTTACCATGTATGGCTAATTACTAAGGAGGATCCTACAAGGCCATTGCTTTTACCTAAGCATTCAGTTAAGTATGTCAAACCATTGCTAAATGAAGAGCAATCCTTAGAACTATTAGTAGAAGTGCTTGGTAAAGATTGTCTAAAGAAACTTATAGATTTAGCTAAGGAGAAATTTGGAGGTCTCTGATGTCTAAGTCTGAGAAGAAACAAGAGCAGAGAAAAATAAGTATGCTGGCAAATGGCAGATATGTTGAATATTCTGAGGAGGATATAGTTAAGGAATTTTCATCTATTTTATCAGAGTTGCTAGAAAAAAGAGAACCTTTCGTATTAATAATAACGCCTCTCAAAGAGAGAGGTTATCTAGTATCTTCTCCAGAGATAGTACTCTTATCCCCGCTGGATGTTTTTTTACTTGAAGCAAAAGCACATCGTGCAGTAATTGACCTTTTCGATGAAATAGTCTCAATTAGAAGTAAGTTAGAAACAATTGGAAGCAAATTAAAGGAATATCATAAAAAACCCAACTACATAAGCTAATGTCCCGAAGGGAACTTGCTAAAAAAGCTTTTAAGAAATTTGTTAATGGTATTATAACCGTATTCTTTGTCATAGGCCTAGTGTATTCTGTAGTATTTTATTTATTCTGGGCAAATACCAAACTACCCTTTATAACATATTTTGGAGAGGCTCTAGCCAGCTTAGAATCTGTAACTCTCCTAAACTCACCGCAATGGAGGACTCCTACAGTTACTGAATATGCAATTAACATAACTAAGGATTGCAAATCACAGAACGATTTATGCAAGGCATGGAAGATTTTCGAGTTTATGGAATTCAATTTTACCTATACTGTAACTAATGATTTCTATTATGATTTTAATACAGCAATGAAATTAAGGAGATGTGATTGCTCTACATGTACTCTTATATATTGCGCTATGCTTAGAAGCTTAGATGTAGAATGTTATCCCGTTCACGATCTTCCAGGTAAGCATACTTACGCTTTAGTAAACATAGACGGCGTTGTTTACAAGGTAGATGTAGCTAGAGGTATTTTCGTTAAGACAAATTTAAGAGCATAAAATTTAAATATCATAAATGTTTCATAGATATATATGACGGAGACTGTGCCTTTAGATTTAATGATAAAGTTAGAAGAGAATCTAACAAAGAATTCTCTATGGATTTATATCCTAAAACTGTTAGATGAAAAACCTATGCACGCCTACGCTATTGATGAAGCTATTCGTAAAAAATTTGGCTTTTCTGTAGCCAAAATAACACCTTATGTCCATTTATATAAATTAGAGAGGTGTGGGCTAGTAAAATCTAAGGAAAGAAGGATACATAATAGACCTGTTAAAGTATATGAGCTGACCAAAGAAGGAGAGAAAATACTGCAGGAATCTTTAAAAGTATTTAAAAAAGTAGCAGATATGTTAGCTAAATAAAAAGAGCGTCTGGAATATTCTGATCTAATTGCGGTAAGATGACAGTCCTCGAACAGCATGTGTTCCCTCACGGTAGCGTAACGATCCAAATAAAAACTGTAGGTATCTGCATACCTATTGTAGGTATTTTATTTGGTATTTTTCTCCTGTGTTTGGTTGTATACCTAGCAAAGAAATTTGGAATTATTTGGACAATTCTATTATCAATATCACTTGTAATCTTATCTATTGTAATTTTAGCAATCCTCTCAAGAGAGTAACATTTAAATATGTTTTTGTATATACAACCATAAAGGTGGTCAAAATGTCTGTAAAGAGAGGTGATACTCTATGAGATTCCGAACATCTGCAGTCTTATTTAAAAGGTTGGTGGCTCTAGAAACCCTTTATCCAAAATTAGTTTTTACTGCTGAACCCAAAAAACTAACAATTTCAGCAATATCCACAGACAAGGTAAGCATGATGATTCTAACTATACCTAATCCTTTATCAGAGTTTTCAATTTACGACTTCTCAGGAGACAGCTCTGAAAAGTATGTAATCAACACCAGCGAACTCAAGATGGCTCTCAAACACGTTAAGAAAACCAGTGATGTTGAGGTAATTATGGAAAAAGAGAAATTATCTATAATAAGAAATAAAACGGAATTCAAATTTGAATTACTCGATAGTGAAGAAGAACTCATAAAAATACCATCATTAGACTTCCAGGCAAAGGTGGAAATTCCTTCTGATTTATTCAGAGACGTCCTAGGGGACGTAAACGCAATTGCAGATTCCCTCGCTATAACAGCATATCCTGATAGAGTAACTTTTCAATCCTCTGAACATTCTGGTAAAAACATTAGATTTGAACTTGGATTGTCTAAGGAAGATGCAGAATTGTATAGTTGTGAACTTAAGGAAGGAGTAGATAAAGTATCTGCAAGATATCCTATGGACGTCCTTATGAAAATATCAAGGATATCTGATGTGGCTGATATAACTAGACTCGAATTTTCAAGTGATTATCCGATAAAAATAACATTTCCACAGGCTGATAGATACGAGCTATCCTTTATAGTAGCTCCACGACTAGAGGAGTAACTAAATGAAATACTCACAACTCATTGCGGGCCGGAGGCTCTCCAAGGTGGGGAGGTCAGCTAAAATTAGTACTATACTGAAAAGTTTATAAGCAAGAGGATTCATGTGATTTAATATAGCTAATGGTAGTTTGCGAGAAGTGCAAAAAATTGCTAGAAAAATTGAAAGAAATTCATGATGATATATTGAAGATAGAACTTATAGCATCCGATTATTATTCAGATCTTGTTGAGCAATGCTTCTTAGATTGGCAATATGCAGAGGAGGGTTATGGCGAAATTGCTGAGCGTTTAGGCAAGCTTAGAAAGAAAATAGAATCTATTTTAGCTAAGTAGTTTCTCCCTTTCTTCTTAGATATTCCTTAAACAATTCTTCAGCTCTTTCTTTTGCAGCTACGACATCTACTCCGAAGTAATCCTCTAGGAAATTGCCATGGACATGAATCAAATCTATTAAAGCATCGAATTCTAGTATTAACTGAGATAAGGAATATTCCTCAGGAAAACTCAGAATCTCCTGTATTCTTTTATATCTCTTCAATATGTCGTTTGCTATGTCTTTATATGGAAATTCTTCTTTATATAGTCTATATAGATATTTCAACCCTTCATACAAGATGTCTTCCACTGTAACGTAGAACAAAACATTTTCTAGAAAAACATCTCTAGGTGATTTGCCTAAAACACTATATGCATACTCCTCCCACGCTTCATAAAATTTGTCATACCCTAAGAGAGCATGTTCAGCACACCATCGCTCTAGCTCTGGAGCAACATCTGCAAAAAAAGACAATATTTTTAATCTTAATTTTTTAAGATCTTCCTCAGTAGCATAACCATATTGCTTGAGCAGAATTAGATAATAAATTTCGGTTATGTCTTCTTCGTCCATAATAGAATTGGTTTGTAAAAATGCTATATTAATTTAATTATTTTTAACTCTTCAAAGAAAAAAAC
>Ga0190310_1000164_pt1 | contig 24989 bp, 19 predicted proteins | sample 48700778_MG_FD_165059 | JGI IMG/M metagenome (GOLD analysis project Ga0190310, IMG submission 165059) | Hydrothermal vent sediment bacterial communities from Southern Trench, Guaymas Basin, Mexico - 4870-07-7-8_MG | ecosystem: Environmental > Aquatic > Marine > Hydrothermal vents > Sediment ... | reverse complement strand
CATCACTTATCCTCACATAGTTGTAGTCCACCCCCTCCCTCCTCCAAAGGTTTATGGCCATCTCCCCGTAGGAATCCCTCCCAACGCATCCAACCATGTGACTCTCGCCCCCAAGCCTCGCAACCTGAACTGCTTGATTAGAGCCCTTCCCACCCTCACTTACGCTATAATCCCCTAGAATGCTCTCACCCTCAGCCGGCAAACGCCTCGACTTAAAGGTCAAACCGGCATTAAAGCTACCGACAACAACTATCTTAGCCGCCATAGCTTAAAGCCACCCCTCCCACAATAAAAAACATAATACCATGCAAAGATAAGAGTTAAGCCGGAGCATCGGATGGGCCCGTAGCTCAGCCAGGATAGAGCACCGGGCTTTTAACCCGGGGGTCGCGGGTTCGAAGCCCGCCGGGCCCGCAGTTTAGATATTTTCAGGTTTTTCGTGGATTTTGAGTTGTTCTCGATTTTGCCGAGGTGTAGGCTTTTTCCGCCGCCTCCTCCGGATCTTCCGTGAAGTATGTTTTTGTCAGCTTCCTGTGGTCGAGGTATCCATTCACGGCCAGGTCTTTTAGCTTATCTGTTGGATAGCCTGTCTCCTCGATCACTATCAGGGGGATTCCGTAGAGGTATGCGAGGAAGGCTTCGATCATGGTTCCCGCTCCCCCTCCTAGGATTACGAAGGAGTTGCTGCTCCTCACCAGCATTATGCTCCTGGCTTGAAAGGTTACTCCGGTCTTGATGACCATCGCATTGTATGGATTGTATCTTGGATGGCTTGGAGATCTTCCCTCATCTTCTATGGGGATTATACCTATGGTCTCTCCGCCCCTCTCGGTGAACGCCCTGCTAACGATCCTCATCAATCCACCATCTCCGCCCGTGAGGAGCTTGACCTCATCCCGATACTCAGCGAGCCTGGCCCCAAATCTCTCAGCCTTCATAACGGCCCTTGGATGAGGCTCTGGATCGCTTGATCCGGCGACCCCCACGAATAGGACCTTCTCCATAAGCCTTAGATCCCGGGTTTAGACGGATAAAGTTTTCGCACCCGTGAATGTTTCAACATCGTGTTTTCGTTAACTTATTACCTTTATTTGGTGGGCTCTTGGTCGAGGATACCTCCTGATGGAAACGGTCTTTCAAGAATCATTAGGCGCTCTGAGGAGTAAAGCCTTGCGATCAAGTCATTCATAGATCCTCGACTCCACCCTCAATTTGGATCCATATCTTTTCCTGAGAAGCTCCATTAGCTCGAGAATATAGTCCTTACTCGTTGTTGCTTCCTTTATCCTGAGATAATCTCTTGAGACGAACTGCTGTAAAACATAGGTGGCGTTTGCTGGAAGCTCATTTACGATCTTCTCAACCCTTTCTAGGGTATGATAGCTTTGGATTATGGTTGTTCTGAATTCGCCTGAGATCCCCTCATGAGATAGCAGAGATATCGTCTTCCTCAATCTCTCTAGATCCTTTTCGGAGACCGTCCTCCCAGCTATGAAGGAGTATTCCTCCGGGATTAAAGGAGCTTTAACGTCCACGGCAACGTAATCGACGAGTCCAAGTTCGATGAGTCTCCTCAGCTCGTCCGGGAAGAAGCCGTTAGTATCTACCTTTATACTTACTCCGAGTTCCTTCACCTTCTCCAAGAAATTGCGTAAGCCCTCCTGAGCCAGCGGCTCGCCTCCGGTGACCACGACTCCGTCCAAGAATTTTCTATTTTCAGAGATGTAGGAGATTACGCTTTCTAGGGGAATTCTGCCTCTTTTGAAGGGAACTAGATGCGTGTTATGGCAATAAATGCATCTCAGGTTGCAGCCCTGAACGAAGACGACGCAGCTGAGCTTTCCCGGAAAATCTATCGCGCTGAGTTTAACGAATGCCGCTATCTCCAAGATGCGATCGCCTCGACGGAGGTGTCGAAGGTTTTTCTTTGCTTGAATTCCTCCTGTTTTCCAGCGTTCCAGTTCTCCACTGGGCGGATATATCCAACTATCCTTGAATAAACCTCGCATTTCGCATTACATCTTGGACATGTCTCATGTCTCCCTTTCAGGTATCCATGCTGGGGGCAGATGCTGAATGTCGGGGTGACCGTTATGTAGGGCAATTTTGTTTTTTCGAGAACCTTCCTCACTAAAATCTTAATGCTTTCTGCGCTCGCTCTCTCCCCCAAAAATATGTGAAAGACCGTCCCGCCAGTATATTTTGTCTGCAGCCTTTCCTGATGCTTTAAGGCGAAGAGTAGATCATCTGTATAGTGCACGGGAAGCTGGGTTGAATTAGTATAGTATGGCTCCGCCCCCCTCGCCTTCACCTCGGCGTCGTTGGCGAAGATCATGTCTGGAAACTTTCTCCTATCTATCTTGGCAAGCCTGTAGCATGTGCTTTCCGCGGGCGTCGCCTCTAGGTTGTAGAGATTCCCCGTCTCTTTCTGAAACTCTAGGATGAGCTTGAGCATGAAATCTAAGACCTTCTCCGCGAATCTTAGGCCTTCTTCACTCCCTATATCCTTTCCGAAGAGATTTAAGCAGCATTCATTCATCCCCACAAGTCCGATGGTTGAGAAGTGATTCTTCCAATATTCTCCGAACCTTAACTTCACGTTTCTCAGATAGAATTTCGAATATGGGTAGAGTCCCGCCTCAGTCAAACGCTCAATAAATTTCCTCTTTATCTCTAGGGAGTTTTTCGCGAGCTCCATGAGCTCCGTTAATCTTTCAAAGAATTCCGTCTCATCCCTTGAGAGATAGCCGAGTCTAGGCATGTTTAGAGTTACAACCCCTATAGATCCCGTGAGCGGATTCGCCCCGAAGAGACCTCCACCCCGCTTCTTAAGCTCTCTAGTATCCAATCTAAGTCTACAGCACATCGATCGCACGTCCTCGGGGCGCATGTCGCTGTTTATGAAGTTCGCGAAGTATGGGGTTCCATACTTAGCGGCCATCTCCCAAACCTCTTGATAGTTCTTGTTCTCCCAGTCGAAGTCTCTCGTTATGTTGTAGGTCGGTATTGGGAATGTGAACACCCGTCCTCTAGCATCGCCTTCGGACATCATTTCCGCGAAGGCTCTGTTAAACATCTCCACCTCGTCTTGAAAGTCTCCATAGCAGTCTCCCTGAGGCTTTCCGCCGATGATCACAGGCTCGTTTTCTAGGAATTTTGGAACTTTCAGGTCGAGGGTGATGTTTGTGAATGGTGTCTGAAAGCCGACGCGGGTGGGAATGTTTATGTTAAAGAGGAATTCCTGCATGGCCTGCCTAACCTGTCCATAGTTTAAGCCATCATATCTTATGAATGGCGCTAGGTAGGTGTCGAAGTTGCTTAGAGCCTGGGCGCCGGCCGCCTCTCCCTGTAGAGTGTAGAAGAAGTTGATCACCTGACCTAAGGCGGAGCGAAAATGCTTGGCGGGCTTGCTCTCTATCTTCCCTCTCACGCCTTTGAAACCGTTTACCAGAAGATCGTATAGATCCCATCCAACGCAGTAAGCCCCCAAAAATCCAAGGTCGTGGATGTGAAAATCTCCCTCCACATGTGCACGCTTTATCTCAGGTGGATAGATCTTGTTCAGCCAATACTGTGAAACTATCGTGGAGGAGATGTGAAAGTTTAGGCCCTGGAGAGAATATGTCATGTTAGAGTTTTCTCTCACCCTCCAATCCGTCTGGAGGATATATGAATCCACTATATCTATATTGCTTATGAGCTCGGCGAATTTTCTCAGGTCTTCATGCTGCTTCCTGTATAGGATGTAGGCTTTCGCCGTCTTATAATGCCCCTCCTCCACCAAAACCTTCTCAACAGCATCCTGCACCTGCTCGACATGCGGTATCTCCGGTATCTTCCCCTCTCCTATCCACTCCTCTAGAAGCTTAACCACCTTATCCGCAAGTTCGCAGGCCCTCTTATAGTCTCTTCCACCGACAGCGCGCGCGGCCTTGAAGATCGCATTCGCTATTCTCGTCTTATCGAATTTCACGACCCTTCCATCCCTTTTTCTGATTTTCTCGATCATGTTGGACACCGTATCCAATAGATGATGGTTTGCTGCGTTTATAAGCTTTTGGACGCGGTATCCAATGATTATGCAAAGAACTTTTTATATCCCGAGGGGATGGATATGGTGTGAAGAGCGCATTAGATACGCAGAGGAAATTTTGCGAATACGACGTGTTCAGGGTTTTTCTCAGGCTGGGGGAGAGGGGTAAGCTGGATAGGAAGACTTTGGCCAGAGTTTGTGATCTTGGGGAGGGGAGCGTGAGGACGATTCTGAGGATCTTGGAGGAGAGGAAGATCGTGGAGAAGGGGAGAAAGGGAAATGTATTGAGGGAGAAGGGCAGAGCATATTTCCAGAGGGTGGCGACGATAATGAGCCCGATAAAGAGGGTGAAGCATGACGTGTTTAAAGATAATCTACCATGCCTGGGCTGCGTTGTCAGGCGCTATGAGAAGGATAAGATCGCATCCCTCTACAAGGCCAGAGACTATGCGATAAGGGCTGGATGTAATTCCGCTATGGTGTTGATAAGGACGAGAGAGCATATAAAGATACCTTACGTGAGGAAGTGGAACTTCGACGAACTCAAGGAGGAGTTTGAGACGAAGAGGGGGGATTTGGTGGTGTTGGCCTCAGCCGAGAAGACGAGAATAAGTGAGAACGGCATCATCGCCATCTGCACATACCTCTCCAACGAACTCAATAAAATCTTCGAAAGGATATGTAAGCTCTAATCCTTGCGGGTGAACGCATTTCTTCTTTAAGATAAAAGATCATCCAAAATGCTTGGCTCCGCTTTTCAGCCTCGCCTCCAGTTTGATGGATTGGGGAAGAAAGCCATCCTTAGACCCACATCCTAGCGCTACTATGCTTATTAACTACATTGGATGTATCGGGTTGAAGGAAAGTGCCCGCGAGAAGGAGGGGGAAGTCCGTGAAGAAGGCGAGGGCGAAGCCTCGGCCTCCGCAGCCCTCAATCCTAGAGCATGAGCTTGTGCCGAAGCATAGGGTTTTAAGTCCTGAGGAGGCTGAGGAGGTCTTGAGGAGATATTGTGCCACCCCCCAGCAGCTTCCGAAGATACTCGCCTCAGATCCCGTCGTCAGGGAGATAGGCGCGAAGCCCGGGGACATAATAGAGATAGTGAGGGATTCTGAGACCGCCGGGAAGGCCGTCTACTACAGGGTGGTCGTTAGGGGGGAGTGAGTGGGAGGGCTGGGAAAGGGTTAAAATTCAGGCTTACGGGTAAATGATGAAAGAATTGGGGTAATATGGGGGTGCAGGTTTTAGGTATTCAGGTTTATAAGGAGATGATAGTTGGGGTGAGAGCGGATGCTGGAGCAGGTTGAGCTCACTCAGGAGGATTTATGGGAGGTTATGCGCGCGTTCATAGAGGATGAGGGATTAGTCCAGCACCACCTCCGCTCCTACAACTACTTCGTCAAGGAGGGGCTTAGGGAGCTCATAAAGTCTCTCGGAGACCTTGAGATCAAGACGAAGTATGGAACCCTAACCTTGAAGATGAGGAATCCCGAGGTAGGTAAGCCCACGGTGGAAGAGGTTGAGGGGATCGTGATAGAGAACGTAACCCCGATGGAGTGTAGGCTCAGAAACCTAACCTACGCCGCCCCACTCTACGTGACCATGAGCCTGTACTTGGATGGTAAGCCGATAACAGGGCCTGAGAGGATTAAGGTCGGGATCATCCCCATCATGGTTAAGTCGGATATCTGCCCGCTCTCGAAGCTCAGCGACGAGGAGCTCATGGAGATAGGCGAGGACCCGAAGGATCCGGGCGGATACTTCATCATAAATGGGTCCGAGAGGGTTATCGTCGCGATCGAGGACCTGGCCCCAAACAGGATAATGGTGACCCAGAAGGACTCCAAGTCTGGCCAGCTCAGCGCGGTCGTGATCTCGGCGGCCTATGGTAGGCAGTCTAGGACCGAGGTTACCTATAAGCCAGGTGGGCCTGTCAAGGTCTTCTTCTCGAGGATCTACAAGGGTATTCCCGCCATAATCATGCTCAGAGCCCTTGGAATGACGAACGATAGAGATATCGTGAACATGATCTCGCCTCTTAAAGAGGTTCAGGAGCTCCTCGAACCATCCTTCAAGGAGGCTGAGGGAATAGACACCGAGCATGATGCCTTGAGATATATTGGTAACAGGATAGCCTTTGGATACGCGGAGGAGTATAGGATTCAGAGGGCTGAGCAGCTGATAGACAACATCTTCCTACCGCATATCGGGATGAAGAAGGCCGCGAGATACCAGAAGGCGATCTTCCTCTGCGAGATGATAGGAAAGCTCCTTGAGACCAGCCTCGGGATCAGGAAGCCCACGGACCGAGACCATTACGCGAATAAGAGGTTGAAGCTCGCAGGGCCGCTGTTGATGGAGCTCTACAGGATGGCCTTCATGAAGCTCCTAAGGGATATTAGATACCAGCTCGAGCGCGCAGCGGCCTCGAGATATCCGGTCAAGGTCTCGACCTTCGTCAGGCCCGGAATAATAATAGACTTCGTTAAACACGCGTTCGCCACCGGGAACTGGCCCGGCGGGAGGGTTGGGGTGACCCAGCTCCTAAATCGGACGAATCATCTCGCCACGATAAGCCATCTTAGGAGGGTTCAATCGCCGCTGAGCAGGAGCCAGCCGCACTTCGAGGCCAGAGACCTCCATGGAACCCACTGGGGTAGGATCTGCCCGGCGGAGACCCCCGAGGGATCGAACTGCGGATTGGTTAAGAATTTGGCCCTCTCGGCCGAGATAAGCTTCCCGGCTAGGAGGAGGGAGCTCCTCGAAACCCTCTACTCGCTCGGGGTCGTCCCGCTCAGCGAGGTGATCATGAAGAAGAAGGCGTATGCGGCCAAGGTCTTCGTCGATGGACTCTTGGTCGGATACCACGTTAACGGCGAGAAGCTGGCCGAGAGCCTGAGGATTCTCAGGAGGAGGGGTGAGATAAGTAATAGCGTGAACCTCGCGCTCTACAAGTACGATCACATTCAGGAGGTCTGGATAAACACGGATGAGGGTAGGGTTAGGAGACCTCTCATAATAGTCGAGGACGGTAAGCCTCTCCTGAAGAAGGAGCACATCAAGGCCTTGAAGAATAGAACCCTTAGGTTCAGGGATCTGATCTCCATGGGGATAATAGAGTTCTTGGACGCGGAGGAGGAGGAGAACGCGTACGTGGCCTTGAGGCCTGAGGACTTGACCGAGGAGCACACCCACCTAGAGATATGCCCGTACGCGACCCTCGGGGCCGTGGTCTCGATAATACCATACGCCGAGCATAATCAGTCTCCCAGAAACATCTATGAGGGCGCTATGGGTAAGCAGGCCCTCGGAATTTTCGCGGTGAACTACGATCTGAGGGTGGATTCGAGGATGCACGTCCTGGTCTATCCTCAGCGCCCGCTCGTCACAACGAAATCCATGGACCTGCTCGGATTGGATGAGAGACCTATAGGCCAGAACATGGTCGTCGCCGTCCTAACGGGCCAGGGATACAATATGGAGGATGCGGTGGTCCTTAACAAGTCCTCGATCGAGAGGGGGCTGGGCCTATCCCTAAGCTATAGAACCTATGAGGTTGAGGCGAGGATCTATGTCGGAGGCCAGAAGGATATCATCTGCATCCCGGAGCCGACCGTTAGGAGGTATAGAGGCGAACAAAGCTACAGGGTTCTTGACGCCGATGGACTGGCGCATATAGAGTCCGATGTCATGGGCGGGGATGTCATAGTCGGGGTTAAGAGTCCTCCGAGGTTCTTGGAGGAATATCAGAGAGCCCCCGCGAGGGAGATAGTTTGGAGGGATACCTCTGAGGCTGTTAGGCCGTCTGAGGCGGGGGTCGTCGATAACATATTCGTGACGAGGACCGATGAGGGAAACAAGCTGATCAAGGCCAGGGTTAGATCATTCTGCGTAACCGAGATCGGGGACAAGTTCGCGTCGAGGCATGGCCAGAAGGGGGTTGTAGGAATGATCTTCCCGCAGGAAGATATGCCGTACACGGAGAGCGGTATAGTCCCAGACCTCATAATCAACCCGCACGCGTTCCCAAGCAGGATGACCGTGGGCCAGCTTCTAGAGAGCATAGCCGGAAAGGTCGCCGCGCTCAAGGGAGAGTTCGTAGACGGAACGCCCTTCATGGGCAAGCCATTGGAGGAGCTCAGGAGGGAGCTCGAGGAGCTCGGATTCAAGAGCAGCGGAAAAGAGGTGATGTATGATGGATTGACTGGGAGGAAGTTTGAGGCGGAGATCTTCATAGGCGTGGTCTACTATCAGAGACTCCATCACCTCGTAAGAGACAAGATACACGCCAGGGCCAGGGGGCAGGTTCAGATGCTCACGAGGCAGCCTACCGAGGGAAGGAGCAGGGGCGGTGGATTGAAGTTCGGGGAGATGGAGCGGGACTGCCTAATAGCTCACGGCGCGAGCTTCCTCCTCCTAGATCGACTGCTGGAGCAGAGCGACAAATACACAGCATACTTCTGCAAGAAATGCGGCCTACCCGTCTACTACGACCTGAAGCAGGAGAGGTTCATCTGCCCAATCCATGGAAAGGATGCGGAGGTGAGGCCTGTGAGCATGTCCTACGCGTTCTACCTACTGTTGGAGGAGATGATGAGCATGGGACTATATCCGAAGCTATTGTTTAAGGAGGAGGTGTAGGAGAGATGTCGAGCTCCCTCGAAACCGTCGCTGGGATAAAGTTCGGCATACTATCTCCAGAGATGATCAGGAGGATGAGCGTCGCCGAGATCCAGAACCCCGACACCTACGACGAGGATGGAATGCCCATACCAACCGGCGTGATGGATCCGAGGCTAGGAACCCTCGAGCCGGGCCAGAGATGCAAGACCTGTGGAAACACGTATCTCGGATGTCCAGGCCACTTCGGCCATATCGAGCTGCCCGTCCCGGTGATTCATGTCGGATTCGTCAAATACATCCATAACCTGTTGAGGGCGACATGCAGGGCATGCGGCAGACTGCTGTTACCCGATGAAGTGATAAGGGAGTATAGGGAGAGGCTTGAAAAGCTTAAGCAGAGGGGGAGGGTCCCATTAGAATTCTACTACAAGGTTTTGCAGAAGGCGATGGCCGCATCGGTCTGTCCACACTGTAATGAGAGGCAGTATAAGATCGAGCTCGAGAAGCCCACAACCTTCATCGAGGTCGTCAACTCCGAGAGGAGGAGGCTTACAACCCACGTGGTCAGGGCCAGGCTTGAGAGGATTAAGGATGAGGATTTAGAGCTCATCGGGATCGATCCGAAGGTTGCTAGACCTGAGTGGATGGTCCTAACCGTCCTCCCCGTCCCGCCCGTCTATGTCAGGCCCTCGATAACCCTCGAGTCCGGGTTCAGATCCGAGGACGATCTAACTCACAAGCTCGTCGACATCCTAAGGGTTGCTCAGAGGCTTAGGGAGAACATAAACGCCGGATCGCCCTCGCCCGTGATCGCGGAGCTCGCGGACCTCCTCCAATACCACGTCACAACCTACCTCAATAACGAGGTTCCGGGAGTCGCTCCGGCGACCCATCGAAGCGGTAGGCCGTTGAAGACCCTGGCTCAGAGGCTTAAGGGCAAGGAGGGGAGGTTCAGGCTCAATCTAAGCGGTAAGAGGGTGGACTTCTCTGCGAGGACCGTGATCTCACCCGACCCGAACATCGGGATAAACGAGGTCGGGGTCCCGGTGGAGATAGCCATGCAGCTGACGGTCCCGGAGAAGGTGACCGAGTGGAACATCGAGAGGCTGAGACAGTATGTCAGGAACGGGCCGGACAAGTATCCCGGAGCGAAGTACGTGATCAGACCCGATGGGAAGAGGATTAGGTTGAAGTTCGCCCAGGACTTGGAGGAGGTCGCTGCGGCGATAGAGCCGGGGTTCGTGGTCGAGAGACATCTAATCGACGGGGACATCGTCTTGTTCAATCGTCAGCCAAGCCTCCATCGGATGTCCATAATGGCTCATAGGGTTAAGGTCTTGCCGTATAAGACGTTTAGGCTGAATCTCTGCGTCTGCACCCCATACAACGCGGACTTCGACGGAGACGAGATGAACCTCCACGTCCCCCAGAGCGAGGAGGCTCAAACCGAGGCAAGAATACTCCTAATAGTCCAGAACAACATCCTGTCGCCGAGGTATGGTGCGCCGATAATAGGGGCTATCAGAGACTTCCTCACCGCTGCATATCTCCTAACTAAGGATGACACCTATCTAACCAAGAAGGAGCTGTCCTACATCTTAGCCGCGATCGGCTATGATGGAGAGCTGCCTGAACCCGAGGTGAAGGAGCCCGAGCCCAGGTGGAGCGGTAAGCAGGTCTTCGGCCTACTCCTCCCGAAGGGATTCAACCACAGGTTCAGGGCATCGTTCTCACCCGAGATAGAGGTCGTCATAAGGGATGGAAAGCTCATCAAGGGAGTTATAGACAAGAACGCGATAGGGGTTGAGAAGGCTAACAGCATCCTCCACCGCCTGACCACCGAGTATGGGACGAACGCGGCGAGGGAGTTCATGGATAAGCTGGTGAAGGTCGTCAACACCTATCTGAACTTGAGGGGATTCAGCTTCGGGGTCGACGACCTCTATATCCCGGAGGAGGCGTATAAGGAGCTTAAGAAGATCTTCAAGAAGATGGACGACGCCTTCAACAAGCTGAAGACAAACTATGAGAGGGGTAGGATAGAGGTTAGGCCGGGTGAGACCCTTGAGCAGGCATTCGAGACAAACATACTCCAGATCCTGTCCGAGACTAGGGAGGAGGCGGGGAAGATAGCGAGGAGATACATCTCCCCGAATAGCAGCGCCGTAATAATGGCGAGGACCGGCGCGAGGGGATCTCCGCTAAACATAGATCAGATGGTCGCCGTCGTCGGCCAGCAGGCGGTTAGGAGGGAGAGGATCAAGAGGGGATTCATGGACAGGGTCCTAACCTTCTTCAAGCCCGGAGACCTCTCGCCGAAGGCCAGGGGATTCGTCTATAATCCATTCCTGAAGGGGTTGGATCCGGTGGAGTTCTTCTTCCACATGGCCGGGGGTAGGGATGGGCTCGTCGACACGGCCGTCAGAACCCAGCAGAGCGGATACATGCAGAGGAGGCTTATCAACGCCCTAGAGTCGCTCTACGTCGAGTATGATGGAACCGTTAGGACTATGGATGAGAAGAAGATAGTCCAATTCCTATACGGCGAGGATGGAGTAGATCCCGCCAAGAGCTATCATGGAGAGGCAGTGAACCTGGACATAATAATCCACAGGCTCGGAATCAAGGGAGCCGCGAGAAAACCCATATCGAGTAGCGAGCTCAACGAGATCCTACAACCATATAAGAAGAGGCTCCCACCAAAGCTCATCTGGAACGTTGAGAAGCTCGCGGCGGCCAAGAAGCTCTCGAGCAGGGAGCTCAAGATGCTGATAGAGGAGGTCTATCGAGAATATATGAGGAATAGGGTTGAACCCGGCGAGGCCGTCGGGATAGTCACGGCGCAGTCGATAGGCGAGCCGAGCACCCAGCTAACCCTCAGAACCTTCCACTTCGCAGGAGTCAGGGAGCAGAGCATCCTCAGAGGGCTTCCAAGGCTCATCGAGATAGTTGACGCCAGGAAGACTCCATCAACCCCGATAATGAGGATACCGCTCAAGCCCGATTACGCCAAGAGTAAGGTTAAGGCCCAGAGGATCGCCAAGAGGCTCAAATACACGACCCTAAACGACATAGTTTCACAGGTCGGATTCAACCTAAGGAAGAACGCCGTGATCTTCGAGTTCGATAAAAAGGCCATGAAGGCCGAGGGAGCCACCCTAAAGGACATTAAGAACATGTTAAAGACCGTGAAGCGGAAGAGCGATCTGACCGAGCAATCTCTAACCGTCTACGCCGAGGCGGATGAGGATTTGGATAAGCTCAAGGACAAGCTTCTCTCCATGAGGGTTAAGGGGGTTAAGAGGATTAGCAGGACCCTGCTCAAATATGAGAATGGAGAGTATGTGATCTTAACCGAGGGATCGAATCTGAGGGAGGTCATCCAGCTTCCAGAGGTAGATCATAGGAGGGTTTGGACGAACAACATCCACGAGATAGCCGCGGTCTTGGGGATAGAGGCGGCCAGGGCGGCCATAGTCAGGGAGCTCAAACACGTCCTAGAGGAGCAGGGGCTGGACGTCGACATCAGACACCTGATGATCCTGGCCGACATGATGACCCTAAACGGGACCGTGAAGCAGGTTGGAAGACACGGGGTCGTCAGGCTGAAGAGCAGCCCACTCGCCAGGGCGGCCTTCGAGATAAGCGTCCAAACCCTGCTCGACGCCGCGGCGAAGGGCGAGGTTGACTGGCTGAAGGGGAACGTCGAGAGAATACTGATAGGGAAGGAGATTAAGGTTGGAACCGGGATGGTCTCCCTGCTAATGATGTATCCGGGGATGGCGGACGGCTCGGGGAAGCCTGAGAAGTGAAGGCTCTTATACACCCAGCCTTAAACAATTTTTCAAGAGTCGAGATGGCGGCCTCAATAGAGCCCAAGGAGCTTAAGAGGCATCTGGAGGTCATATCGAGGACCGGCAAGCTCATCCTAGGATTTAGGCAGTCATATCTCTCAGTACTCCACCGGAGATCGAAGCTCATAATACTCGCAAACAACTGTCCACCGAACCTCAGGAGGGAGATAGAGGTGGCGTGCAAGATGTCGGGGGTTCCTCTTCTTGAAGTCGACATCCCGAGCAGGGAGCTCGGATATATTGCTGGAAAACCATTCTCCGCGTCGGTGATCTCGGTGATAGAGCCCGGAAGCTCAAACATACTCGAGCTGATCGCGCCCGAAGAGGAGATGTAAAAAAGTTATTAACTTGAAGATTTGGTAATCTCTTAGGCGGCTATACCTTGAGCGAGGGCTTCAAGCTAACGGATAAGGAGATGAAGTATATCTCGCTGTTCGAGGCGGCTACAGGGGCTAGCGTGATGGATTGCGTCGAGCGCGGAGACCTGATAGTCTTCATAGTGAATCCGGGTGACATGCCGAAGGTCTTGGCCAGAAAGGGGTTGAAGATCCAGAGATTCTCCAGGCTGATTAAGAAGAGGGTTAAGGTGATCGAGTATTCGGATGATCCCGCGAAGTTCCTCGAAAACGCGCTGATGCCCGCGAAGCTCACCGAGCCTGTTAGGATAACTGAGCGAACCGACGGCAAGAAGATAGCCGTGGTCACGGTCGATCCCGAGTATAAGGGGATGGCGATAGGGAGGGAGGGGAGGACGATAGAGCTTATACGGTATCTGGCTCGAAGACACCATAAGATAGATCACGTCATAGTTCAATAAGGCTGGGAATATTCATAAGTTGGTATGTCTCGTGCTGGGATGGAGTGGTGAGGGTTAGAGATGGCCGGAGAGGAGAGATATCCGCTGGTGATGTGGTTTGAGGAGCTCAAAAAAGAAGACGTTCCAATAGTCGGCGGAAAATGCGCGAACCTAGGTGAGATGCTGAGGGCCGGCATACCGGTCCCCCCGGGATTCGCCGTAACCGCCTACGCCTATAAGAGGTTCATAGAGGAGACGGGGATAGCCGAGAAGATATACGACATCCTGGATGAGACCATCAAGGATCCAAAGGATCCGAAGCAGTATGAGGAGGCTTCGAAGAAGATCAGAGCCTTGATCGAATCGACCCCGATCCCCGAATACCTGAAGAAGGAGATAGTCGAGAACTATAGGAAGCTCTGCGAGAGGACCAGGTCTAAGGAGGTTTTCGTGGCCGTTAGATCCTCGGCGACCGCCGAAGACCTCCCCGGAGCGTCCTTCGCCGGCCAGCAGGAGACCTATCTGAATGTGAGGGGCGAGGATGAATTATTAACCTCGGTTAGGAAGTGTTGGTCGAGCCTCTTCACTCCCAGGGCGATCTTCTACAGGACCCAGAAAGGTTTCAGGCATGAGAAGGTCTTGATAAGCGTGGCGGTCCAGAAGATGGTGAACAGCAAGGCGGCCGGGGTCATGTTCACCCTCCACCCAGTAACCGGAGACACGAGCAAGATCGTCATAGAATCTGCTTGGGGGCTCGGTGAGGCGATAGTGTCGGGCGCCGTCACCCCAGACCACTTCGAGGTCGACAAGAATAGCTTGAAGATCCTGGTGAAGCAGGTGGCGAAGAAGACCGTCGAATATGTCAGAGATCCAAAGACCGGTAAGACCGTTCACAAGAAGGTTCCGCCTGAGAGGCAGGAGAAGCCCAGCCTAACCGACGAGGAGATAATTGAGCTCGCGAGGCTGGCCAAGAAGATCGAGGAGCATTATGGAACGGCTCAAGACATAGAGTTCGCCGTCGATAGAGATCTGCCATTCCCGGAGAACGTATTCATAGTCCAGTCGAGGCCCGAGACCGTTTGGAGCGTTAAGAAGGAGGCTGAGAAGCCCTCGGCCGGATCCGAAACCGTGGCGATAACCGAGGCGAAGATGGTCGTCAAGGGATTGCCCGCGAGCCCTGGAATCTACTCCGGTAAGGCCAAGGTCGTCCTCTCCCCGGAGGAGGCCGCTAAGAAGATCCAGAAGGGGGACATACTCGTCACCAAGATGACGAACCCGGACTGGGTTCCATACATGAGGGTCGCAGGGGCGATCGTCACCGATGAGGGTGGGATGACATGCCACGCGGCGATAGTCTCGAGAGAGCTTGGAATACCGTGCATCGTCGGGGCGAAGGATGCGACGAAGAACATGGCGGACGGCCAAACCTACACGGTCGACGCGAAGGCTGGGGTCGTCTATGAGGGAGTTGTCGAGGAGCTGGTCAAGCCTGCGGAGAAGGTTGAGGCGGCTGCCCCAGCGGCGGTGGCCCAAGCCCCGGTCGTGACAGGGACGAAGATCTACGTCAACCTAAGCATCCCGGACGTGGCCGAGAAGGTCGCTAGGGAGACTCAGGCAGATGGGGTTGGATTGTTGAGGGCCGAGCACCTCATGCTCAGCGTTGGAAAGCATCCGAGGCTGTTGATCGAGGAAGGTGGGGAGCAGAAGATGATAGACGCCTTCGCCGAGGGGATTAGGAAGGTCGCGCAGGCATTCTTCCCCAAGCCCGTCGTCTACAGGTTCCTAGACTTCAAGCCCGATGAGTTCCTAGCGCTGCCAGGCGGGGAGAAGTATGAGAAGGAGGCGGGCCACGTCGGCCCCAACCCGCTTATCGGATATAGGGGAGCTTTCAGATATATCAAGGAGCCCGACATATTCAGGCTGGAGTGTAGGGCGATAAGGAAGGTTAGGGAGGAGTATGGGCTCAAGAACGTCTGGGTTATGGTCCCCTTCGTGAGGAGGGTCGAGGAATTCGTCCAAGCCAAGAAGATAATGGAGGAGGAGGGGCTTAGGCAGGGGCCAGACTTCAAGGTCTGGATAATGGTGGAGGTTCCGAGCACGGTCCTCCTGATCGACAAGTTCATCGAGGCCGGAATCGATGGGGTGAGCTTCGGGACAAACGACCTAACGATGCTCATCCTCGGGATAGATAGGGATGACGCGGCGGTCCAGGAGATCTATGACGAGAGAAACCTAGCGGTCCTGAGGGCATTAAGCCACGTGATAAGGATCTGTAGGAAGCATGGGGTGACGACGAGCATCTGCGGCCAAGCCCCATCAAATTATCCTGAGGTGGTCGAGTTCTTGGTGAGGGAGGGCGCGACGAGCATCTCGGTGAATCCGGATAAGGTTATCGAGACCAGAAACCTCGTGGCCATGATCGAGAGGAAGCTCACGCTCGACGAGCTCAGAGATCTAAGGGAGAGGCTGGATAGATTGGAGAAGAATGCGGAGAAGAGGGTCTTCAAGTGGTCTCCAGAACTTGACTAAAACCCCGAAATACTTCCTTGAGATCGCGGAGCTGATAGCGGACCTATATCCAGACGCTGAGAAGATAGTCGAGGTAGGGGTTGGGGCGGCTCCATGGACGATCCTAAAGCTTAGAACCCTCCTCCCAAGAACGACCCTATTGGCCGTCGATGCGGATAAAAACTCCATAATGAGGCTTAGAGAGCTCGGATTAAACGCGGAGGTCGACGACATCCTCAGTCCAAGAATCGAATTATATCAGGGATCGGATCTGATCTACTCGATAAGGCCCCCGATCGAGCTCATAAACTCCGTGGCAGGGGTTGCGGAGAGGGTTGGAGCCGACGCCTTAATCTTCCCGCTATCCGAGGACTCATACCTCCATCAGTTCAAATCTCCTTGGAGGAGGGTGAGTCATCCAAGCCTCCTAGCATTCATCTTGAAGCATGGTTAGATTTAAAAGGTGGATCGAGATAACCGTGAACCGGAGATGGGTAACGGAGAGTTCGCGGCGAGGAAGCTCAGGCTGAATCGGAAGAAGTTTAGATGGAGTCAGCGAAAGTATCGAGTTAGGATGCTCAGGCTCAAGGAGAAGGTAGATCCCCTCGAGGGCGCCCCCATGGCCAGGGGGATAGTGATCCAGAAGGTTGGAATAGAGTCCCGTCAGCCGAACTCTGCGGTCAGGAAGGCGGTGAGAGTCCAGCTGATAAAGAACGGTAAGGTTGTCACGGCATTCCTTCCAGGAGACGGCGCATTAAACGTCGTCGACGAACACGATGAGGTGATCATAAGCGGGATAGGCGGAACTCTTGGTAGAAGCATGGGAGACCTGCCGGGAGTCAGATATAAGGTGGAGCTCGTGAATGGCGTGCCGTTAAATCTCTTGGTGGTGGGGAAGGTTAAGAAGCCTAGGAGATAAGTCACAATAAATGCTCATAGAATTCCCTCGGACTCAGCTCCTCAAACTCATCTGTCTGCTGAACGATATGCTTTCTTATATCTAGGCAGAGATCGCACTTCGAGATATATCCATCCACCCTCTCCCTATATCCAAACTCCTTAACTGCGAAATCGTATAGCTCTCCCAAATTCTCCATCAACGCCCTCAGAATAGGCCTATCATCTAGGTCTATTCCATCCTCGATCAATTGATCTAGGTTTCTTGCGTCTCCGAGGGAGATTCCCCCGCAGTATCCGGTCATGTAGTTTCCGTAGTTGTCTATGTGAACGTGCCAATCCCTGAGTAAACTACTCCTACACCTCTCCTTGAGAAATCTTTGAGCCGGATACCTGCGGAAGAGATTCCTAAGCCTGTAACACGCCCTCCCCATGGGTATCAGCTCCGCGAACTCCAGCCACCTAGCCCCGCCCATCCTCAAGTATTCCTCGAAGCTCAGCCTACCCTTCAGGTTCATGCGCTTGAACAGGTGATAAAATAGTTCTTGATAAACCATCAGATTTCCTCCAAATATCTGTCCGCTTATCTCAACATCCCTCGCTATCCTCTCGAATGGAACGTGCTCGACGAGGAAGGGGTTTACGCTGACCAATATTCCGTCGAGTCCGGCATCCCTCAAGATCTCCAACCTCTCCCTGGCGGATTCGTCGTCGATGCACCAGAAGGAATTCGTCTCGACGAAGATGGAGGGTATTCCCAGATCCTTCGCCATCTCAACCCCCTTAACCAGTAGATCGAAATTCAGGAACGGCTCCCCACCGGTGAAGTGAAGCCCATAATTTATCCCAACCCTATCGCGGCCAAGTGGACTCGGCAGGATCTTATCGGAGAGCTGGGACAGGATCCTATACAAGTCGTTTTCAGAGATCCAGTCACCGCTCCACCTGGGAGAGCAGGCATACATGCAGTGCCTACACTCCCCGGTGCACTTATAGGATAGGATTATTCCTGCTGAAATGGGTTTTGGTGGAAATATTCTCCTCAATCTCCTTTCATTTACCGCTTAACGGCTTATCTCATAAATTTTTAAGCGGATCCCGCTGGGTAGTATTTAATTAGCTCCTCCAAGTTAATCTAGGCATGGTCTTGGTCTCCCCATCGATAATTAAGAGGGAGGTTGAGGGCCACCCAATCTTGGAGAAGGCTCTGAGGATGTTGGAGAGGAGTCGGCAGGTTCAAGCATATCTCGCGATGGCGAACGTCATGGCAGTTCAGAGGCTACTCTACAACGATCATGGGCCAGTTCACTCAAGAATAGTGGCGGGATCAGCCCTAAACATCTTGAACATCCTCATGGATAGGGGTTTCATCCCCTCCGTCGTTAGAGATGGGGTTGGGGATGAGGAGGATTCCAGGCTCGTCGTGATGGTTGGAGCATACCTACATGACATAGGCAACGCGGTTCATAGAGAATTACACAACCTATCCGGGGTGGCCTTGGCCTCAAGATTCCTCCCAACGATGCTTAATGAGATCTATGGAGATCCCGTGAAAGCCTATAAAATAACCTCAGAGATCCTCCACTGCATATTCTCGCACGACGAGAACATCCATGCACTAAGCCTCGAGGCGGGGGTCGTCAAGATCGCGGACGGGGTGGATATGGCGGGTGGGAGGGCCAGAATACCATACAAGCATGGAAAATCGGATATACACGCCCTGTCGGCCCTCGCGATTAAGAAGGTCGAGATAGTTGAGGGAGAGCCTAATGAGAGACCTGTCAGAATAGTTGTTGACATGGAGAATGAGGCCGGAGTCTTTCAGATAGAGCAAGTGCTTGGTAAGAAGATAATGACATCCGGATTATCGAGGTTCATCGAGATAGAGGCGCTGAAGCAGGGGATGAGCTTCAAGATACTCAGATTTGATTAAAGGCTACCTTGAGGCGAGAGCTATCCTCTCAAGCTCATTCTTCTTCCTAATAGCGAAGCTCTTCGAGTCGTTTGAGGCGGCGAGGATTATCTCATCCGCCAATGCCTCGTCGGTCGTCTTCCTACTCCTGAAGCTCGCCTCCCTAGCGCCTTGAGCGATGTATCTCAGGGCCAGATCCAATCTCCTCTGAGGGGATATGTCGACGGCCTTGAAGTAGACTATTCCACCATAGCTCAGCCTCGTAACATCTTCCCTTGGAGCGGCGTTCTCCAAAGCCCTGACCAAGACCTGTATCGGATTCTGGCCCGTCCTCAGATGGATTATCTCGAGAGCGTTTCTAACGATCTTCAACGCCTTAGTCTTCTTCCCGCCATTCGGTCCAGGCCTCATGAACATGTTCGCGAGCCTCTCAACTATGTTCACCTCTGCCTTCCCAAATCGCCTATGTTCATGCCTACCTCCTGAATGAGGGATCATCGTGGGCTTGAGACAAATATATCGTTTCAGGCCCGGGTCCTTAACCTCGACATCCTCCACAGTCCACTTGCCGAATATCTTGAACTTCTTAAGGAGCTCTTTCGGGACCTCACTCATCTCAACGGACCGTTGATTAAGCTCTCTTTAACCATTACCTTCTAGGCAGGGCTGGAAATGTGGATGGGTTTATTAGCCTCAGACCCCAATTCCCCTGCACCGCCGAGCAAAAACCATTATCTAACATGCGTTAATGAGCTAAAGCCCTTTCCACGCGTCGACCCCCTCTATCTAATCTATCGGTAAATACAGCTTGTTCACAAATCTTATCTTCAAAAACTGGGCTAATGCATTTAATTGCTTGACCCAATCTCCATAACAGATTACCTTATGCTCGCAATAGAAGTTTCTCTTAAACTCCTCAGGGTCTCCCACCAACTTCAGTACCGCTTTAGTCCTACAACCCCACTCATGTTTAAGGCTTCCGAGAAGATCGGTCTTAACCGCCAGTAAATTATATCCATCAAACCTCGTGCTTATGGGAGTAAACACGTAGCTTATTGCCTTCACCGTGCATGTTCCGATAAGCTTTAAGACGGTTACCTCTCCAGGGCTCATCTCAACCTCGAACCCAACATCTCTCCAACTTTCGGTATGAGTTCTTATTAGATATGGGAATGGCTCTTCATCATATCCCAGCATCTTCGTCGCGCTCGTGCAGTGAGCTATTATAACAACATTCTTTTCCTCGTCTAGAACCGGGTCGCCCATATAGACAGGCCTCTCCGCCACCACATGACCTATGATCATCGTGATTAGGGCGTCGACATCGGCCTCACATGCTGAAGGAATGCCCTCATCGTTAAGCTTTGAGATCGCTAGGCATGGGGATGCGGGAAGCATTCGAGCTCTAATATAAGATAGGCAATCTATTGTGAAGGCGTTACAATCATGCTTATTCAGCAAATCCTTTATCGCCAGATACATTCTGGCGGCTTTTAAGACATCGTCTCTGGACGGTTCCTTTAAGCCCTTAGACTTACTGATAACCTCGTCGGCGATCTTCTCAGCATCTCTAACCTGGACGTTATTATATGCCTCTACGAGCTCCTTCGACGTTATCCTCTTAAATTCTATTCCAAAGATCTCTTTAACTCTCCTGAAGTAGGATGGCCCGGTCCATCTAGAGTCCCTCAATCTCGGATCCACGTACTCTCTGGGATACTCGTAGTCTTTCACGAGCAATACTCTTATCGACTTCATCCTCGCGACCGCGCGCATTGCCTCTAGGGCTGGAATTATATCCTCGATTCTATTGGAGTTTATTACGACGACCTTCCCCATCCTTGAGAGGACGCTCCCCATGTCCCAATAGGTGCTAAACGGCTTACTATACACTATCATGGGCTTATTCAGGTCGGCGAACTGTATGAGGGGTGGATGCGGCGTTAAGTTACTGTCGGCAAACTCTTGGGTTAACGGTATCGTTAGCAGCCCATCCGCATCCTCCAGCTCGGGTAATAACCTCTCAGCGTCGAACTCGGATGTAACCAGATCCCATCCATAGAATTCGATGTTCTTCAATTTTTTCTGAAGCTTCAACAACTCTCCTTTAAGCCTCTCTGCCTCGGAATCTATGTCGAAGAGATGATGCGGCCATCCGGCATCCATATCCCTGTGACCTATAAAAATCACTCGAACCCTACATACGCGTTCTCTCCAACTCATAGCATAACGCCGTAACGTGTTTAGAGCCTCTTCGTATATAAGTATTAGCAGAGACGGCGTATCCGCGTTAGAGGCGCATGATTCAGAACTTAATAGCGATCTAGAAATGTCTACGCTCCCGGGCTTATGAGGTACTCGTCCAGATCTCTCAGGTAGGGTCTCATCCATCCACCGGAAGGATCGTCGGTGATGGAAGAGGCAAAATTAAATGATCTCTTTCTATCGATGATGCGACCCTTCTATCCCGGCATAATCCGAGCCTCATATGCCGGAGATCCTGAGGCCAACTAGCCTCGGCCTTAGCGTCAACTCTCGTTGGGATCCGCATCAGCCGCGTTTGATAGTTGCGCCGAGACCTTGGATTCTGGTAAAGGTTAAAGCCTTGAAGACGATCTGCGAGACAATAATATATATAATCCCGGGTAACCAATATTTTCGAGCAGTGGGAGAGGTGTTCTAGATGTCTGCTAAGCCCCACCTGAACCTGATAGTTGTCGGCCACGTCGATCATGGCAAATCCACGACCATGGGCCACTTCCTGACAAAGCTCGGAGTAGTCGATCAGAGGATTATCCAGCAGTATGAGGAGGAGGCCAAGAGGCTTGGGAAGGAGAGCTTCAAGTACGCCTGGATCCTCGACCGGATCAAGGAGGAGCGTGAGCGTGGGCTGACGATAGACCTAGCTTTCCAGAAATTCGAGACCAAGAAATACTACTTCACCCTAATCGACGCACCTGGACACAGAGACTTCGTCAAGAACATGATCACCGGGGCTAGTCAGGCTGATGCGGCGATCCTCGTCGTATCGGCGAAGAAGGGGGAGTATGAGGTTGGGATAGCTCCGGGCGGACAGGCGAGGGAGCACGCCTTCCTATGCTTCATGCTCGGCATAAGGCAGCTAATAGTCCTGATCAACAAGATGGACGATCCGACGGTTAATTGGAGTAAGGAGAGATATGAGGAAGTCAAGCAGGGTGTGAGCGATCTCCTCAAGCGTATAGGCTTCGACGTCTCAAAGATCCCGTTCATCCCCGTCTCGGGCTGGACGGGGGACAACCTGCTCGAGAAGAGCGATAGGATGCCATGGTATGATGGCCCAACCCTCCTCGAAGCCCTCGACATGTTCGAGGAGCCTCCGAAGCCGATTGACAGGCCTCTGAGGATCCCGATCCAAGGAGTTTACTCGATCAGGGGCGTTGGGACGGTTCCGGTCGGAAGGGTTGAGACGGGGGTTCTGAAGCCAGGAGATACGATAATAATAATGCCTCCGGGGATAAAATCTGAGGTCAAGAGTATAGAGATGCATCACCAGCCCCTCGAGAAGGCGATCCCAGGAGACAATATAGGATTCGCCTTGAAGGGTGTTGAGCGGAGCCAGCTTAAGCGTGGAATGGTCGTGAGCCATCCAGATAATCCATGCAGCGTGGCCAAGGAGTTCATAGCCCAGATAATCGTGATCTACCATCCAACGGCCATAGCGGCAGGCTACACCCCGGTCATGCACATCCATACAGCCCAAACCGCGACAAAGTTCGTCGAGCTCATAGCTAAGATGGATCCGAGGACCGGCCAGGTGGTCGAGAAGAATCCATCATTCCTGAAGACTGGGGATGTCGCCCTAGTGAGGCTTAGGCCGCTTCAGCCAGTCGCGTTGGAACCGTATTCAGAGTTCCCGGAGCTCGGTAGGTTCGCGATAAGGGATAGTGGGATGACGATCGCCGCCGGGATCGTTAAGGAGATAACCGAGAAGGGGCCATAGACTAACCCTTAATTTCCTCCAATACCTAGAGGTTGAAGGGAGTCGAGGGATTGAATATAGTCGTAAAGATAGGTGGACATTTAATCTCCACGAGGAATGGAATAAACATAGATCTGCTCAAGAAATACTCTAAACTCTTCTCGGAGATCTATGACGGCGGACGATGGTGTGTAGTCGTTGGAGGGGGGGAGGAGGCGAGAAGATATGTTGAGGCCGCCAGAGATCTTGGGATAAACGAGTCCATCTGCGACCTAATAGCCGTGAAGGTGACTAGGATAAACGCCCTCCTCCTCGCATCCATACTGGGGGAGAGAGCGGTTCAAAGGATACCTGAAAGCCTTGAAGAACTGATCCAATACTCGTCTAGGGGTAGGATCGTCGTCATGGGGGGGCTTCAGCCAGGCCAATCCACGATCGCCGTCTCAGCCTTGGCCGCCGAGGCGATAAATGCGGATAAGCTCATAGTCGCAACCGATGTCGACGGAATTTATACGGATGACCCGAAGCTGAATCCGGAGGCGAGGCTTCTGGAGGAGGTTTCATTAGGCCAGCTCATGAAGATAGTTGAGAAGACCTCCCATAGGGCTGGAGAGTACAAGCTCATGGATATGGTGGCCTATAAGGTCCTATCGAGGAGCCCCATCCAAACAATATACCTAAATGGGATGAATCCGGAGAACGTTCGAAAGGCGATCGTTGGAGAGAGGATAGGAACCCTGATAAAACGAGAATAAGGCTTATCAAAACCCACGTCCATAAACAAGACTGGAGGCGGGGGTAGCCAAGCCTGGTCAAAGGCGCAGGGCTCAGGATCCATGAAAAACGGATGAGAGCCCCTGTCCCATAGGGGTTCGTGGGTTCGAATCCCACCCCCCGCATCAATTCAGGAAATACCGAGGCGATTAATTGCATGTCTCTAAATGCCTTTTCTAGCCGTTTCTTAACCCGATATTTGACTACTCTCAAGTGATTCGGATTAACATCTAATCCATGCAGTTTGTCTAGGAGGATCTTACGCTCCCATTTGGTCAGCATTATTACTACCATCAGTCACCACTCCTATAAGGGTTACTGTCAGCAGTTCTAACCGGTATAGTATTTTATTATCCTCCTACATCCAGATGCCAGCATTATATTCCTATAGCCTTTAGCCCTCCTAAGATTAACAAAGATCGCATCTAAAGCCGTTATCTTCTTAACCAGCATCTGAGGATTAGGAGTCGTTAAGATCGAGGGGAGTAAGATAAGATATTAGAGCGTAAGCTTTGGGAGAGAGTAGAGTGGTATAGGAAGCTTGGATATAAAGTGGAAATCTTATAAGTAAGAAGTTGATAATAATCCATAATTGTGAGTAAGAAGCGAAGAGATTTCCTCAAGCTTCTGGCCGGCTTAGGTTTAGGGGCTACCGCGGTTGAAGTATATGAGAGGCTATGCGACATCCCTATGCTTGAGAAGAGCTTTAGGGCTGAGATAAACTATTGGTCAAAGAAATACAAAGAAGCATCTGAAAAATATGACGAAGCTATGAAGAAGATGAAAGAATATGAAGCCAAGATAAGTCCGCTCGAAAGTAAAATCTCGGCTTTGAATCAGAGCTTGGCTGAGAAGCAAGCAGAAGTAGCTAGACTTGAGGAAAGGGTGGAGGATTTAAGCCAAACTTTAAAATATGAAGATGAGCTTGAAGCTGAGTCTACCTCTGCTCTAGCTATTTACAAGCAGCAGATGGAGGAAGCAATAGAAGGATTGAAAAGAACGATTGAAAAGTATAGCCCTTTACTAGGAGAGGATAGAGTTAGGTTTGAATCTGAAAGTCTGAAAGTTCTAGAAGACTTGCACATAACTAAGGATAAATTGATTAAAGCTATGAAGTATTTTCCTTTAATAAAAAACTTGAGCTGGCAACCTACTAAAGTTATAAACGACAAGATATATGACATTAAAGTTTCTTTAGAAGTAATCTCTCCTCTAAACACTTTAAGCCAAGTTGTAGTTAAGCTTATTCCAGTCGAGTATGAATACTTTATTACTCGATATGGGATGCGCAGGGAAGATTATCCTAAAGTATTTCCACCTGAGCAAACTAGAAGTGTTAAACTTCAACCTAAGGGATTAGAGGGAGAGCTTTTTGAAGTTGAATTCAAAGGGCTGAAAGGTGGAAGAGAATACTTTATTAGTGCTGAAGTTAGAGATAGAGCTGGACAGATTAAAACTGAACATGTAAAAACTCCTTACATGAGGGAGTTTGAGAATTTTGGAAGACAGCTATATAAGAAGGGAATAATTATAAGTGCAGTCTACGAGCCAAGATATTATCCTTGGCAAGAAGGTAAGTTGCCTAATGATTTTCCTTTATTAGGCAAGTATGATGCATTAGACAATATAGTTC
>Ga0190310_1000163_pt1 | contig 25097 bp, 33 predicted proteins | sample 48700778_MG_FD_165059 | JGI IMG/M metagenome (GOLD analysis project Ga0190310, IMG submission 165059) | Hydrothermal vent sediment bacterial communities from Southern Trench, Guaymas Basin, Mexico - 4870-07-7-8_MG | ecosystem: Environmental > Aquatic > Marine > Hydrothermal vents > Sediment ... | reverse complement strand
GAAAAGTAGAGCAGCAAAGAGAGGGTTAAAAGTCGTCCCTTAGAGAAACCATGTACGTTTAAGATGGATATTAAGGAAGTTTAATATTTCCCTTCTTTCTATGTTTCCACATTTGTACATGAAAAGCTATAGACTCACCCTCCGGTTCGTCCTTCCCTTAAGCTTCATAGATTACTTGACATACTTTTCTATCCATCTTTTACGAGTTATCAACAAAGCTTAATTCACTATGATTATTACAGAGTTTTATAGTATAGACGAGTTTAATCCACATGTTGCTTAAAGAAACTCTAATATCCTATCTAGGGTCTAAAGGATGAGAAATTACAATTAGCATGGTTATTTATAGGGTTAAGCTAGAAAAAGCCTAATTACTTTCCTTACTACCCTTGAATTTACCTTTAATAGGCGCTTGTATGCGTTGGAAAATTCATGTAAGGGTTAGTAGTTTTCTAGTAGTAGGGTGTTTACTATGTTTTTTAGTGTTTCGTAGAGTGTTTTATCGCTTGTTATTAAGGTTGCTTTTTCCTTTTTCGCTACTGCCGCATATACTGCATCGTATATGCTTATGTTCTTTTCAAGAGACAGGTTTATTGCTATTTCCCATTCCTTCTCTGATAGTTCACGTGTGATTCCGAAGTCTTTTAAGCTTTTAACAGCTGAGGCTATGGTGTTACTGTCTAGCTTATATATTCTATGGAATCTTAGTGCGTTAGCTACTTCATAAAGTATTAGGTTTGGTGCCAATAATTTAACGGTGTTCTTAATGTAGTTATTGCGGAGTTTAATAGCCTTCTCATAGTGTTTCTCTGGAACATACCATTTCACAGCTACGCTAGCGTCAACAACTATTATTTCCTTACTTTTCTCCAGTATCTAATCACCTCGAAGGAATCGTAATCGCATGGACCGTGTTCTCTAAGTATTTCCCCTCTAATATTGTCCATTATCTTAGCTGCTACCCTAATTTTTTCCCTTGCTTCTTCGAGAGCAACTCTTTCCATAATAGCTTTCCTAACTACCTCGCTCCAATTAACATGCCTAAACCTCCTCATTTTCTCCTTAACTTCACGTGGAATCCGTACAACGAATAATTCACTCAAGTATATACACCGTATATACATTTTACGCAAGAATACTATGAAGGGTTTTACCTATAAAATTGCCGCATATCCATAACTATTAGGTAGGTAAATAATCAAATAAGCTAGTATCAAGTAGTGTAGGTATATGTGATTTTTCCTTGCTTTATTATCAGGGTCTCCTCGATTATGCTTAGTGGAAAACTTATATTTGTGTGTTATTGCACAAAATTCTAAGCGGTAATGGGTATGGATTACCTTTTATTTTCATGTTTTGTTATAGGTTTGGTTGCGGGGTTTATGAGTGGGATGTTTGGAATTGGAGGGGGTTCTGTTAGAACACCTTTGTTGATACTTTCGGGTATACCTCCGTTAAGCGCTTTCGCTATAAACCTGGTTGTTATACCGTTTTCTTCTCTAGTTGGTGCATTAACTCACAGGTTAAACGTTGATGTAAGGACAGGTGTTTATGTTGTCATAGGGGGAAGTTTGGGTTCATTTGTTGGAGCATTACTTGTAGGTTTAGTTCCTAGAATTGTTTTAGCGTTCCTCTTCCTAGCAAGCTCCGTGGTAACCGTGTTTGGAATGTATCTTAACAAGATTGCACCTAAGGTTTATGGGAAAATAAATCCAACCCCTCGATCCATTATATTTGGAGCTTTTATTCTAAACTTAATTACAGGGATGAGAGGTGGGAGTGGTGGTTCCCTTTTCCCGCCATTTCTAAGGATGATGAAGCTAGATATTCGTAAAGCTATCGCTACTTCTCTTTTCTCAACAATATTCACAGCTACGGTTGCAATACTTGTTTACTGGTATCGTGGAAATATTCTTTGGGTACCGGCGATTTTGACAATTATTGGTTCTATGTTAGGTGCGAGAATAGGTGGGAAAGTGTCATTAAGGACTAAACCTAAATGGTTGCAAATGCTCTTAGCAATACTAATTCTTGCTTTAGCCGTAGTGTCTGTTCTTAAAATCATGGAGGCTATGTAAGTGTTAGAATAGAACCCTAAACTCAACAATTATGTGAAGAACTTTAAGATTTATATTTAGAAACCACTTCACCACTTGTGAATGCTTTTACATATTTTAACGCTTTACTTTTAAGTTCCTTGTCGTCGGTTATGAGAATGAAATTGTTTCTCATGGCGATGTAGAGGTATGATGCATCATATATTGTAATATTTTCCTTGGAGGCTAGGTTGAAGACCTCTTCTTCTAGTCCTCTTATCGACATTATCTTAATTATATTGAATATACTACTTATAATGCCTAGAAGCTGTAATGCTGTTTCTTTATCAAACCTTTTCAATAATAAATGTTCTTTCCATATAGCGTTAAGAACCTCGTAGAGAGCTAGATCTAAAGTTACTCCGTGAGCGAACGGTTTAACAGTACCTTTCTTAACCAGGTTTATAATTGCGCTTGAATCGAAAAGGTACGCACTCACCTTTTCTCCCTATATTCACGTATAATTCTGGCGATTTCCTCATCAGGTATATGGGAGATTTTCCTACTTAGCTTCCTAGCTTTTTCCTCGATTTCACTGAGTATATGCTTCTTTACTTCTTCTTCTAAAGCTCTCCTAATGATGGGGCTAGGCTTGATACCATACTTATCAAGTAGCTCCTTTAACCTACGAGGAATTTTAGCAGAAACAGTAACGTACCCCATAAATAACACTCACAGTTACTACCTATAGGTAAACCTATATAAGGTTTACTTTGAGAGCTGAGTGTTGAATGTGCTATATAAACTCTACGAAGTCTAAAGAGATATTCAAATATGAAGCTAAAGGATATGTCGGAGATGCAGGAGAAGCTACGTGAACCACCATTTCCTACTTCTTAAATCTATTACTATGCCTAGAGCTTCGATGCATTTATCCGACATTATTGCTTCTTCCTCTCCTGGAGTTATGAGGGCTTGTGCTTTAATTTCTCTTGTTTCTTTCTCGGAGCTTACTGTTACGGTTACTTCTCCTCCATGGTATGATGAGCCTCTTGTGAGACCAGGTCCTTCGAATTCTATTGGTGTTCCTACTTGTAAGCCTAGTTTTTCAGCTAGTTCCACTGGTAAAGATATCATAGGTACTGGGGTTTCGAAGCCTGTGTTTAGTAGGGCTAGGCTTTCAACGCATTTGCTTCCATAGCATATTTTGGCTTTTACTCTTAGAGCCATTGGTTTACGCCTTAATTTTCATTCTTTTCCAGCGAATAGCTATGTTGCGTTTTTTCCTAGCTTCTTTCTCTGCTTTCTCAAGGTTCTTTAGAAAGTTTAGTAGTTTCTTTTCCTCCAAAACTCAGCCCCTTTTTCAACACTATATTGTTTGGTAGGTGAAGTATTTAATTATTTCAGAGTTTTATTTGGTTCTTTAATGCGCTAAATGGTTTAATGAGCCGGCAGTTGTCGACCATAATCTAGTTATTGCTAAGGTTCCATCATATCTACTAGTGTGAATAAGGATTCATGCATATACTTGGAGAACATGTTAAGGAAAAACCATTTAAAGTGTTTAATGTTTTTAAGATAGGTTTATTAGCTCGTGGTAGAGCATCTTTATATAGGGGTTACTTATGGAGTTTGTGGTTGCTATCGATGAACGTGGTAGGATTCTTATTCCTGGGAAAATTAGGAAGATTCTTGGAGTTAAGGGTAGAGATAGATTTTTGCTTAGAGTTAGAGACGATGGTGTTGTAGAACTTATTCCTTTAGGTAAAATGTATAGTGTAGTTTCAAAGGTTTTCGAAAATAAGTTCAAAGGTTGGCGTGAAGAGAGCCATGAAGCTTCTAAAATTCTTAAAGAGTTGGTGAAGAGTTGAGCCTTGAAATAGTGGATACAGTATATCTAGTAGCGTTTCTCCCCTCACGGTACTTTTAGATGTTTCTCAATACTTTTAATTTTGTGAGGGGAGTTAGCCCTTGGTGTGGGCTCACTGGCTTCACCCACACCTCATGGGGCTCTGTCGAGCCCAACGCCATAGGGCTCCCATATGAGGATAGATATTTTAGTCCAATATTGATTGCACCAATAACATCCCTATCTAGAACTAATCCATCATCTAGTTTAGCTAATCTTAGCTGGACTTTGATTACTCTCACTCTCTTCCTCCTTCTCACCGCATAGCAGGTCATGGAGGGAGTAAACTTACGAATACGTCTACTTGTAAATGGGTCTATAGAAGAAGTATATGCTTCTGATACCTCAACTACATGTAATGGCTTATTATCTAGTGCTTCCACTAGAGCTGATACACTCCACTGATGAATCCTATGCCTTAAAGTACTCTTTCTAATTCTTTCAACAAGTTTCCTCTTACCTCTATGAACATTACCGATAACCACAACAGCATTATTCTTTATTGCTAATTCCTCGATAATTTTAGCAGTCTTATAGATGATATCCATTTTCCTCTCCCTCTCTATAAGCTTCTTAAGAGCTTTCTTTACGCTCCTTGTCTTCGTTGATTTACCTCTAGTTATCTTCTTCTTCCTCTCAGCATAGGAAATGACTAGTCTTCCAAGACCAGTCTCCACCCTATACACTTCACAAAGCCTTCTATTTCTGAATACTGCTACTGTAACATTGTTCTCGTTAACATCAACTGCAACAACATTACTTGGATTGTATATAATTTCAAAGTTCTTCGTAAACGTTAAGTATATGATGACCTTCTTACCGTTTAGTTTAAGTCTTAACTCACTAGAAAGTTTCCATCCGTTGTAGAGACACCTATGTAGTTGCTTATGATTTCTGTAGTTTATCTTTACCCATCCTCTATGAGCCCTTACCTCAATAACTCCATCTCTTAGTTTCCAATCTTGTGAATCAGAGTAGATTACCGTTACCTTCCTTACTATCGGTTCATCAGTCCTAGCTATTCCCTTCTTCTTCAGTTCTCTAAATGACTTGGCTCTCCTAACAGCATCTCTATAACACCCCTTGATAATTCTAGTTGGTAACCAAGGATACTTCTCTCTAAACCTATGGTAAAATACTCTATGGAGAGTAGCTTGTGATGCCTTATGCTCTACTGCATAATTAACCATCTCTTGGAGCATAGTTTTATATGCTTTGGTAATTTCTCTAAGTGCTCGTCTACCATATCTGTTAGTCCATCCCTCTAAGACTACAGTTCTTTTAAGGGTTTTTAATTGCTTGTTCAACTGCTTCCACCACCCTCCTATACTTCCTACTACGTTTACCATAGATTCTACCAGCAAAGCTTGTAACAATCGCTATGAGGTCTTCAATCAGTTCTTGATAGTAATCTTCAGGCTCTTCATAGAAAGCCACTATAACTTTAACGCCGTATGCTTCAAAGAGTTCTTTAAGGTAGGTGAAGCTGAATCTTGTTAGTCTATCCTTATAAGCTACCACTACGGCATCTATCTGTCTCCTTCTAGCCATTTCTATGAGTTTTCTTAGTCCCCTCCTATCTTCTTTAAGACCGCTAGCAATATCCTTGATAACTATGTACTTTGCTTGCGGGAAATGTTTTTTAGCATAGTCTTCTAGTGAGGTTATTTGTCTCTCTAGGTCATCCTTCTGTGTATTACTACTAACTCTAGCGTAGATAGCAATCCTCTTTAAACCAGCGTAGAATCCCTTGACTAGTTTCTCAAGTTCTGATCCTGGAATATACCATCTACCATGAATATTAACAGCTCTAATCTTACCTTCTCTAATCCATTTAATCACACCACTACGACTAACACCAACCAGCTTAGCGAACTCACTAAGCTTATACAGCTTTTCCAATTCTTATCAAGTAATTAGAAGTGTTTAAAAGTATTTAAATGTATCGTTATACATAAAACAGCCTAGCGAACCATTACATGATGAGGCAGTAGGGGTTTTAGAGTCTTTAGGGCCGAATAGGAAAATATCTCAAGCAGCATTAATTGAGCTTGACTTACTTATGAAGTCAAGGGGGTTTACATTAGATGAAAGGTTAAAAACTTGGAAGTTCTTAGAGAAACTAATTCCCGCCGAAACCATTGAACCAATAATTCCCCAGGATTTCACTATAGCAGCTGTACTTACTGAAAAGTACGGTTTAGACTGTTTTGACGGACTAGTGGCTGCGCAATGTATGGTAAGGAATGCTAAGCCTCTAACAACGGATAAAGACATCATAAACGTTGTATCTAAAGTCACGATTTCAGACATAAATTAGCTATTTACTTTTCGTTTTAGCTATTGCTGCTAGATTCCATTTTCTTTTCTTTATGTAAACGTATTTTTCTTCTTTGCTTAGTTTTCTTATGAATTCTTGGATTTTCTCTTCTACGCCTATGTTGTCTTGTAGTATTTTGTATCCTAGTACTAGTCCTGTTAGGAATGTTCCTACTGTTAGGTTTTCGTTGAAGCTTGGAACGTCAAATATTTGGAGATCTATGTTTTTCTTTAATGTTTTTCTAAGTTTGATTGTTGTTTCTGTTTCTAGTTTGATTTTATCGTTTATGTTTTTGAGATGGTCTATAACTACTATTATGTCTATGTCCTTGGCTTTACGTGGGTTGTAGATGTAGCTTCCGAAAACTATTATTGCTAAAACTTTTCTTCCCAGGTTTTCAATTGTTTCAACTATTTTAGATGATATTGTTTCTTCTAAGGAAATCTTTAACCACCTTAACCGTTTTCTTTGCTAACTCTATTCCTTTCTCTGCTATGTCTTTTGTTATGATATCGCTTGGTCCATAAACTTCTCCTCTGAAAAGGAACGGGTATCTTGCGCGGGTATAGTATTCTGTTAGGTATTCTAGAGCTTCAACTATGATGTTATATTCTTCTCTCCACTCAGATGAGAACGTGTCGCTAAATATGGATATTAGTTCTGGTCCGTGATTATAAACTACTTTCTTCTTAAATTCAAGCATTGCCTTAACCCCTTTCTCTACTGATTGTTGAGCGTAGAAAACTGCTTGGGAATAATCGTTTACATTAAATGCTCTTATAGCTCTTTCTAAATCTTTTTCGCTTTCCTCAAAATACTTCTTAGCAAACTTAGCGAATATTGACATTTCCATCATAAACTATCATTGCCTAAGCTTGATTTATTTTTTACCTTTACCGTGTATAATCATAACCTTGCGATATTATTAGCGCTTTAAAATTCCATGACGTGTTAAGTTCATGTTAAACTATTTTTCTAGCTAGTTTGGTGAAGAATTTTTTGAAGACTATTGTGAAGATTATTCCTCTTAAATATACGTCTATGAACATCGCCGTCCACGCCCCTATAACTCCTAGGATTGTTATTAGTATTGCTGCTGGTACTATTCGGAACAGGTATAGGCCTAGGGCGTTAATTGCCATGGGGACTGTGGTGTTTCCTCCTCCTCTTATCCCTCCACTTAGTGTCATAGCTAGGGCTAAGCCTGGTTCACTTAGCCCGGCTAGTATCAGATATATGGCGGCCAGCCCTGCAACTTCTTCTGATGGTGAGAAGGGTTTGACTATGTAGTATGATGTGATTGCAGCTATTAAGCCTAGAAGAGTCATTACTGCTGTAGCTACTTTTGCAGTTTCCCAACCTATTTTCTTTGCTTCACCTATGTTTCCTGCACCTATTCTTTGACCTACTAGGGATGATGATGCAACCATGAATGCGAACCCGGGCATGTAGATGAAGCTTTCAATTCTAATACCTATCTGGTGAGCTGCTAACGCTATTTCACCGCATCGCGCAATAAACGCTATGTAGGCGTTACCTCCTATAGAGTGTATTGCCCTTTCAACTGCTATTGGTGTTCCAAGCTTAACAATTTTTGTAACGTATTTTTCTTTGAAACTAAGTTTTGGAGAAATACCTGTTATTCTTAGGAAGAAAAATTCTAAAGGTATAATGTAGCCTATTGACAGTACTGTAGCTAGTGCAGCACCTTTAACACCTAATGCTGGTGCTCCAAATAGGCCAAATATGAGTATTGGGTCTAGAATTACGTTTAACCCCGTACTTGACATTATAGCTACCATGGAGTATTTTGTTGCACCAATAGCTCTAAGGGACGAGTCCATGAGGAAAGCTATTGCTGATAGGGGTAATCCAAGGATTCTTATAGAAAAATATGCGACACCTTCCCCAACAACTCCAGGGTTAGGTCCGGCTATTAAGCTTATGAAGAACGTGGAGTTATGGTGAACTATTTGGGAAACTATAATAGCCACAAGTAAGCTGTAAATTATTGTTTCACCTATAGCTTTCCTTGCTTTAAGAACTTCTTTCGCACCATAGCTTTGAGCAACATAGACTAGTAAGCCCATTGTGAAGGGGATTATGGTTACGAAGAAAAGCCATGATAGGTAGGAGCCTACGGCAACACCCGCTAAAGCAGCTGTACCTAGTTTCGAAACAAAGTATGTGTCCGCTATAGAGTATAAGCTATCACTAAGCTCGCTAATAATCATAGGCCATGAAATCCTTATAACTTCTCTAACTAAGCTTTTATCGCTCATCAGCTTTTGCCCTAATGGAATTTGCTTTACCAAGGGTTTACGTTGGATTTAAAATATATCATTTACTGTTACACTATAAAACTTAATGTTCAATAACCTAGTTAGGTATAGTCATAAGCTTAAATATATCGTAAAAGCTGAAACCATTGAAGCTAAAACAGCAAATAATACAAGGTTATATGTTTCAGGGAATTTCGCTCTAAAGTAGTCTATTGAAAGTACTAAACATAGGTGCATTGGTGAAAGTAATACACCTGCCATTCCACTTACATAAGATAGAATTAGGGCTCCAGAATCTATGCTTCCTTGCCCTATTATTGGGACAAGTAGGGGGAATGTTATGCCTACGAAAGCAAATGAAATTCCTGTAGTAAAGCCTACAATGAATGGTAGGATAGATAAAATGAAGTATTCTGGAATTCTGCTTTCAAGTAGTAGATTAAATATTTGGTAAGCTAAATTAGTATACTCGACTATCGCTTTATAGAACATTGCTGCTATTGGTAGAAATACTGTTTTGGGGTCTAATGCCTTCCTCAGTATTTTAGTTACATCGCCTGCTTTAAAATCGCCAGCGATTATAGGCATTATAAGTGATGTAGGAAACGCTATTGACGCATCTATCTTTAAAACTAAAATTAATGCTATTACTAGGAAAATAGGCCATGTTGAATATGTAAATTTCTCTAAAATTTGTTTTAAAGAGGAATTCTTTTTACAATGAGCTTTTTCTTAAGCGGTTTTTCTTGAAAATGTAATAACTTATAGCTAACCCTATTAACGCGTTAATAGCGGTCATGGAGCATAATGTTTTTACAGTGTCTACTATGCTTATGGAGGAAATTATCCCTGTAAGAATTATCCCTCGATATATGGGCCAAGAATACTCTATGATATGTCTGAACCAATAATTTAGGAAAGCTGCCTCTTCAAGTGTTAAGTTAGTTTTCCTAGCAATGTCTTTAACCATGGAAGCCGAGACTACCGCGTCTGCAGGCATGGGTACGAGACCTATTAGTGCTGGTGCAATGTATAAAGCTGTTTTAGTACCTATGTTTTCCAAGGTTTCTGTAAGTTTACCTAGTAATCCTTTCAAGTCCATAGCAACACTAAGCCCTATAGCTGAAGAAATTATTATTATTACAAGCCTCCAAGTTTCGATGCTTAGAGAGGTTTTTAGAAGTAAAAGAAGTAGCTCATTTAAATTAATTGAGCTTAAAACGGCAAGTACAATAGCTCCAACGAAGATAGCTATGCTAACGTGTAGTTTAAGTTTTAGCGTTATGAAAAACGGCCACTATAGACAATAATAAAGTGTTCAAGAGCTTAAGCACCTTTGGAATGTTATGTTTAGGTTGAATTTAAACGTTAGCTTGTTTGCACCAAGGTATGTAAACACATTAGTTTAATGAAGTTATCGGTCTTGTATTTAATTGCTACATTGCTTTAAGCTTATATGTAATGTTTTATACAAGTTTACGCTAAAAATTCGCTTGGGTAGGTGGTGTAGTTGAGTAAGTTTGGTAGGTTTATTTCTTTGAAAACTTGGAGATCTAGGTTTATTTCTAAAAGGTTTGGTAAGTTTCATAAAGCCCATAGAGAATTATGAGGTGTTTAAATGGGTGTAAGAGTTCTCGTTGAGATTAAACGTGAAAACAAAGTTGTAAGTAGTGCTGCACTAGTTAATAGCGGTTACGAGGCTGACGAACCTGAGTTACATATCCCCTTAGCTCTAGCTAGGGCCTTAGGGTTTAAGCTTGAAGAACTTAAAGGTGAACGCTATAAGGTTGTAGGAGCTGAAGTTACAACATATATTCTCGGCGAAGTAGAAGTAAGAGTAAAGACTAAAGATAAAGTTTCAGAATGGGTTAAAGCAAAAGCGGTTTCTGTTCCTGGAGAATACGAAGTAATTTTAAGTGATGCCATTACTGAACAATTAGGTGTTGAAATTGTAAAGCCACGAACAGGTCTTTGGAGGTTTATAGGAGAGTTAGGAGTAAGGAAAAGCGTTGAAGCAAAATACTGGGTAGAGTAAGCTATTAAAAATGTAAGCTAAGGAAATAACTTATAATGAATAACATGCTATTATGGTGGAAAATCGTTAAGAAGTTTAAAAGTAAAACCGAGTACCGTAAACAAACCCATTCATGTACAATAATATTAGAAATTAGTTAATGGAAAACTTAATTTCTTTGCAAATTATTCTCGCACCCATTTTATTAGCTTACGGATGTTTTTGTTTGCATTTAAGATTTTATAGGAGTTTTGTTTATGCTTATCTAAGATTCTTAAGTGGTGGTCTCGGTGAAAAGTGCAGCTAAAAAGGGTTTAAACGCTAATGTAGAAATTGATATTTTAAAGAAAGATATTGAAGCTGTTGTTCGCGGGAAACAATTATAGAGAACGGTGTTTGGAAAGCATGAAAATCATAAATAGTAGGAAAGTATTGGAAGCAGCTGTTTATGGTGGTGCTTTTCTAGGAGGAGGTGGAGGAGGATCCATAGAAGAGGGTATGAGGCTAGGAGAAGTTGCTTTAGAAATAGGAAATATTGTTCTTACTTCACCGAGTGAACTGGAAAGGAAGGGAATTGTAGTCACAGCTTCAACTGTAGGTTCGCAGATTAAGGGTAAAGGTGTTCTTAAACCGTTCAATTACATAGAAGCTGCAAGAATAATTGAGAAGGAAATAGGGAAGTTAGCAGGGTTAATTAGCTCCGAAAATGGGGGGTTGAATACTATTGCAGCTTGGATCCAAGCTGCTGCTTTAGGGTTGCCTGTAGTTGATGCTCCATGTGATGGTAGAGCTCATCCTACAATACTTATGGGGTCTATGGGTTTACATAGGCTAAAAAACTACGTTAGCGTTCAATCGTTTAGCGTAGGTTCCCCGGCAGTGAATCATGTTTCAGGTGTTATTAAAGGTCCTTTACTTGAATGTTCAAAGGTAATTAGGAGTATCGCTAGTATTTACGGCGCAGTCGCTGTTACAAGAAACCCTGTTACCGTAGATTATTTGCTGAGAAATGCCGCTGTTGGAGCGGTTTCGCTAGCTATTGAAATAGGCGAAGTTTTACTTAAACACTTTAGCGAACCTTTAGAAGCTCTTCACAAATTAGCTAGTAGATTTAGCGGAAGGTTTTTCGAAAAATGCACTATTGAGTCGCTAGAACTAGAAACGAAAGGCGGATTTGACGTAGGGAAAGCTGTTCTTAAATGTGGGAGCAAAAGCTACGAGTTAACATATATGAACGAGTTTATGACTCTTGAAAACTCTAAAGGAGAAAGGGTAGCAACATTTCCTGACCTTATAACGCTAGTTGATGTTGAGGGAGCTAAGCCTATTCTAAGTGCTGAACTGAAAAGAAACATGGAAGTCCATATGGTGGTTATTGATAAGACACAGATACCGCTTGGTTCAGGGTTAAAATACAGAGAAGTTTATAGTATTTTAGAGTCAGCTTTAGGTAAACCTATTACAACCTACATATCAACTATACTTGTGAGGTGAAAGTTTTGAGTATGCTAAGATATATTCTCGACGTAATAAAGGTTCTCGATAAACCTCGTGTTGAGGAGAAGGAGCTTAGAGGGCTTCTTCAAAGAAGCGGAAGAATAACTTTAGCTTTCAAGGAAATTAGAGGAAAGAAAGGCTCAACATTATTTGTTAAAGGAATTGTTAGGGGTGAGGGTAAAGGACCAACGTTAGGAGTTATAGGTAGGTTGGGAGGTGTTGGTGCTAGACCTGAGCTTTTAGGGTTAGTTTCTGATGCTGACGGGGCAATTGTTGCTTTATCAGTGCTTTACAAGTTAGCTGAAATGGCAGAGTACGGTGATGTTCTGAAAGGAGACGTTATAGTAACGACGCACGTAACTACTCATGCTCCAACTAAGCCTTACAAACCTGTTCCCATGATGGATTCCCCCGTTGACATATTTACGCTACTTAGGGAGGAAGTTGACGATAGAATGCAAGCAATACTCTCCATCGATTCTACGAAAGCAAATAGAGTAATAAACTACACAGGGTTCGCGATAACCCATGTTGTTAAGGAAGGATGGATTCTTAAAGTGTCAGATGAAATACTTGACATCTACACTAGAGTTACAGGGGAACCTCCGGTCATAGTTCCGTTAACAATGCAGGATATTCTACCGTTTTCCACTAAGATATACCATATAAACAGTATGGTTCAGCCATGGATTTACACTGCAGCCCCTGTAATAGGTGTAGCTACTACAACACGAATGCCTGTTCCAGGTTCAGCTACGGGTGTAACTAATGTTTATGCTTTAGACCAGGCAGCAAGGTTTGTTCTGGAAGTCGCTAAAGACTACACTGCTGGGAGAATAAGCTTCTACGATGAAAAAGACTGGGAAACAATACTGAAAGTTCATGGAAGTATTAGGGAAATTGTGAGGAAGGGAGCACCACTTTAGGAGAATAAATGGCAAAACACTACATGATCACTGCTTATAAGCACTGGTTTAGGTTCTTCTTTTTTACACCTCTCAGTAGCAAGTGGGCATCTTGGATGAAACCTACATCCAGGTGGAGGATTAGAGAGTGATGGAGGCTCGCCCGGTTTGATCTTTAACCCTAGTTTTTTAACAAGCTCTTCCTCTTCCAGTGTAACTGAGGGTATTGCGTCAATCAATGCTCTAGTGTATGGGTGTTTTGGTTCAGAAAATATTTTGTTTACTGTTATTGTTTCAACTATTTTCCCAGCATACATAACTGAAACGTGGTCTGCGAAGTTTCTTACAACGCCTAGGTTATGTGTTATGAGAATATATGTTAGCTTTAGTTTTCTTTGAAGCTGTTTAAGTAGGTTCAGGATTTTAGCTTGTACTGAAACATCTAGAGCTGATGTTGGCTCGTCAAGTAGTATTAGCTCAGGTTCTAAAGCTAACGCCCTGGCTATTGCTACTCTCTGTCTTTGCCCTCCACTTAGCTCGTGAGGGTACTTATTAAGGAAGGATTCGTCGAGTTCAACAATTTTTACAAGCTCCTTAGCTTTCTCTACCCTTTCAGAAGGAGAACCTATTTTATGGACTTTTAAAGGAGCTGTTATTATGTCTACAACTTTATGTCTTGGGTTTAGTGAAGATGTTGGGTCTTGGAAAACTATTGACATTCTCCTTAGAATACGTATTCTTTCTCTTCTCTTAAGCTTAGTTATGTCTATGCCGTTGAAGAATATGCTTCCGGATGTTGGTTCATATATTCCTATAATTGTTCTGGCGAGTGTTGATTTCCCGCAGCCGCTTTCTCCAACTATGGCGTAGGTTGTATTTCTTTCTACTGAAAAGCTTACACCATCTACTGCTTTAACCCATCCAATGATTCTGTTAAATATTCCTGCGGTAATTGGAAAGTACTTTTTAAGGTTTTTTACTTCAAGAATGTAGTCGGGCATTCACTCTTCACCGTAGAGCCAGCAGTAAACTTTTCTACCATTTATTTCAACTGGTTTAGGTCTTTCTCTTCTACAAATATCTCTTGCTTTAGGGCATCTTGGATGAAATCTGCAGCCCTTAGGCGGGTTTATGTAGTCTATGAGGCCTCCTTCTATTCCATGTAGTGTTCCTCCAACAAGTTTAGGTATGGAGTCAACTAGGCCTTTAGTGTAAGGGTGTAGTGGATTTGCTAGTACTTTACTTGTTTTTCCTTCTTCAACCATGTGGCCAGCATACATAACTATTACTTTGTCGGCTATTGTTCTAGCTACTCCAAGATCATGTGTAACGTATAATATGCTCAAACCTAAATCCCTTTGCAGTTCTTTAAGAAGTTCTATTATTTCCTTTTGAGTTACAACATCAAGTGCTGTTGTCGGTTCATCGGCTAAAAGTATGCTTGGATTAGAAACTATAGCTAAAGCTATTAGTATTCTTTGAAGCATTCCTCCGCTAAGCTGCATAGGGTAGCTTTTAAGAACTCTTTCCGGGTCAGGTATTTTGACTTTCTCCAAATATTTAAGCATTATATTTTTCAGTTTCGGAGAAATTTTACGCCTAAGCCTAATGTAGCTAAGTATTCCTGTTTTCGATTTACCGCTTAGAATAAGCCTATCTAGGAAGTGGTCTTCAATGGTATAGAGGGGGTTAAGTGCGGCTAATGGTTCTTGAGGAATATATGTTATCTCTGTCCCTCTAATTTTAGAAAGTTCTTCATTACCTGTTTCTAGAAGGTTTATTCCCCTAAACAATAGTTTCCCTTTAACCATAGCGTTTGAAGGTAAAACTCCTAATACTGTTTTAAGAACTGTTGTTTTTCCGCTACCGCTTTCACCTACTAAGGCTAAGCTTTCGCCCTTTCCTAAAGTGAAAGATATGTTTTCAACTACTTTTGAAAGACCAGCAAATGTTTTGAAATATACTGTAAGGTTTTTTACTTCAAGGATGCTCATGATTTCCCCCTCATTTTTCACGATATTTCACGTACATCGAGGATATCCCTCAGCCCATCTCCTAACAGGTTAAATCCCATTACTGCTAGGAATATTGCTAAACCGGGGAATGTAGCGTACCACCATATGTTTGGGAGGTATATTCTTGCTTCGCTAAGCATTGTACCCCATTCAGGTGTTGGAGGTCTTACTCCGAAACCTATGAAGCCGAGTAGTGCTTCTGCAAGTATAGCATAGCCTACGTCTAGAGACGCTTTAACAGCAAGTATTGGGATTGCGTTTGGAAGTATCTCCCTAAACACTATGTGCCCCCATCCTGCACCGAAGCTTTTAGCTGCTAAAACATAGTCTTCGTTTTTAAGTGTAGAAGCTAATCCGAAACCCAACCTAGCATACCATGGCCACCACCCTATAACTAAGGCGAACATTGCGTTTTCCAGTGTAGGCTGAACCATTGCCGCGATTGCCATTGCTAAAACTACTGAAGGTATTGAAAGGAAAATATCGGTAAGCCTCATAACTATTGCTTCCCATATTCCGCCAATGTACCCTACAAGTAGCCCTAGGGGGAAACCTATGAGAACAGATAAAATGACTACCCCTACACCTATACCTAAGGAGACTCTTGTAGCTAAAATAACTCTGCTAAAAATATCTCTACCTACAGCGTCTGTTCCAAATAAGTGGTCGAGGGATGGTGGTAGGAATTTTCTTTCAATATGTATTGAATATGCGTCTTCAGGATAGGGAGCTATGTATTCTCCGAATAAAGCCAAAAACACAAATATTGCTACTATAGCTACTCCAGCCATTGTTGTTGGGCTATGTTTTATCTTGTATAGGGCTAGTTTAAGCCTATAGTGTTTAATAGTGCTTCCAGCCATTGTTACTTCATCCCCATTCTAATCCTAATTCTTGGGTCAAGGTACGCGTAGATAATGTCAACAACGAAGTTCGTTAACGTATATATTAGGCCTATGAGCATAACTACAGCTACTATTGCGTTAAAGTCCTTGGCTAACCCTACTTCTACAGCATACCATCCAATACCAGGCCATCCAAACACTATTTCTATTGCGAAAGCTCCGTATATGAAGAAGCCGAAGAGAAGCCCTATTATTGTTAAAGCTACTACGAAAGCGCTTCTCAACATGTACTTGTAGTATATTATTTTGAATGGTAGGCCTAGGGATATTAGTGTTGAAACATAGGGTTTATGGAGTTCTTCAAGAATGCTTGCTCTTACAAGCCTCATTATCTGAGCTATTGGTGACAAAGATAGTGCTATGACAGGTAAAATTAAGTGTCTTAAAGTATCTATGAATGCTTCCCAATTCCCGGTTATTAGACTGTCTAAGATAGTGAACCCTGTTATTCTTTCAACCATTAGGTGTGTACTTATCTTACCAGTCATAGGTAGTAGGTTAAGGTAGTAAGCTAATGCTAACTGGAATAATATAGCAACCCAGTATCTTGGAAGAGAAACTCCAGCTATAGCTATAACTCTTAACACATTATCTAACCATTTATTTCTATACATTGCTGAGACAACGCCCAAAATAACTCCCATTATAACTGAGAACACCATGGCCACAATAACTAATTCAAGTGTTGATGGTAAGTATTCTGCAACATCTTTAGCAACATCTCTTCCAGTATATAGTGATAAGCCTAGAGTACCTTTTGTGAAGAAATTCTTCCAATATTCAATGTATTGTATGTGAATTGGTTTGTCCAGGCCGAAGAGTTTACGATACATTTCAACTTGTTCTTCTGTTGCTTCCAACCCTAAATATAGTCTAACGGGGTCTCCGGGCATAACTCGGGTAATGTAAAAAATTAGTATTGAAAGTCCGAAGAGAGCTAGTGGTATTTGTAGTGCTCTCTTTATCACATAGTCTCTAAATTTCACTAATCACTGCCCTCATGGTTTTCCGCTTATATCTAGGTTGTAGAATCTTAGATCAAAACCTAGTATCCCTATGTAGTCGTATCCTTTAACGTAGTCTCTGAACGCTATTCTATGTACCGGGTTTATTATGAAGAGCGCTGCAGCATCTTCAGTTACTTTCTTAGTTACTTCACAGTATAGCCTATATCTTTCTTCCTGGTCGAGTGTTGTTCTTGCTTGGTCAAGTAGCTGGGTTACTTCGTCATTCTCGTACCACATACATGACATGTATGTTCCATGTGCTTTTGGATGGAACATTAAGTAAGTATGGCTGTCCGGCGATGGATACTTTAGTGTATGGAATATTGCTACCATGTCCGGTGTTGTTTCCGGTGTTTTAACTAGTTCGACGATTCTGCTCCATGGCTCAGGTACTAGTTCAACCTCTATACCTATTTGCTTAAGACCTTCCCTAATTATCAGCCCTACTTGCTCCTCAACAGCTACTCCTGAAACGTAAACATACTGCACCTTAAGTGTTTGCCCAGCATACTTCGACTTAGCCATGTATTCTTTAGCTTTATCAATATCGTAGGTATACACAGTTACTTCATCACAGTGTCCTGGAGCAATTACCGGTATTGGCCCTGCTGCTTGAACGCCTCCTCTAAACACATTCTTTATTATTGCTTCATAGTCTATTGCGTAACTAACAGCTTTCCTTACATTAACATCGTCGAATGGTGGTTTCTTATTGTTCATAGATACGAAGAACAGTTTAGCGTCGGGGTCTTCTTTAACGACAATTCCGGGTTCCTTCTTTAATGCTTCAAAAGTATCTGCAGGTAACCATTGTTCAACCATGTCGACCTCTCCTTTCTTAAGCATCGAAACTAGAGTTGCTTGCTCACCAACTATCAATATTATTACTCTACCAGGTTTTCCAGGGCTCCATCCTGCCCAGTAGTCTTCGAACTTCTCTAGAACAACTCTTTCACCACGTTTAAACTCAACAACCTTGTATGGTCCTGAACCAGCATCGTGCTCCGCCAGCCATGCCTGCCCGTAGTCTCCATATTCTCCAAAAGCCCCATCCTGTTTATGCTTGAGAACTTCCTCCTTGTCAACAATGAGCAAGTGTATTAAAGTTGCTGGGAATTCGGCGAAAGGTTTTGCCAGGTAGAACTTTACCGTGTACTTATCTACTACTTCAACCTTCTCAACAAGTCCTTTCCATAGGAATGAGAAACCTGTTCCTAAGTCTAAAACTCTTTGCATACTGAAAGCAACATCTTCAGCAGTTAATTCTCTACCACTATGGAACTTTATTCCCTTCCTAATGTAGAACGTCCATACTTTACCATCCTCGCTTGCTTCCCATTTCTCAGCAACCCATGGTTTAGGTGGTCCACCTTTCGTTGGATAGAGTAGTGGGTCATAGGTGTTAACTACATACATTGTTTCCGTTTCATCTCTATGTTTTGCAGGATCGAAAGTTCCAGTTTCCTGCGTAGTTCCATATACGAACTCTAAGACCTTACCAGGTGAAGGCGATACCGTAGGAGATGTTGTTTCTGCAGGTGGTTTCATAGCTAACATGAAAGCTGCTACAGCTATGATAATTACGATTATGACTACTGCTATTATTTTCGCCGACGTTACTCCTTTCACACTTCTTGAAATTTTTATCACCCGCACACTACTGAATATAACCAATTCTTCTAATAGTTAAATTTAACGTTTCAATTTTTTATATAAGGGGAAAAAGTATCGATGAATAAAATTTAATAAAGTCTCTTATTCAACAAGCTCGTTAAGAACCCTAAATACGATGCCCCTAGTAGATATGGTAGGTTTACCCGTAATTTCATGAACTATAGTTTTATGTTTTAAACTATACCCTATGCAGTCCATTACTATTAATGTAGGATTACTCTTAGATAGTTCCCATGCTACTGCCTTAAAGTATTCTTCTTCAGCAGTGTACGGAGAAATGTTCTTAACTACTAGTGTTTCCGCAAAACTTCCCCATTTTCTTTTAGCATAATCCAATTGCTCACTGACAGGTATTAATACTCCAAGAACACCTTTAAATGAAATTCCCTGGACAAAAGATTTCAAAAGTTTATCAGGATATATTATGGGAACTTTACTTTCAAACTCTGGAAACTCTCCTGAACATAGAATAACTATAATGTCTACTTTCTCTTCAATTTCCTTAATCTTCGCCTGCAATAGTGGGAGAATTTTCTCCTTAGATATTTTAACCATTGAACCATTGCGTAACCTTGTAACATAAACTACATGTCCTGGTTCAGGTTTTAACTCTCCCCCAATATCTTCTTTTGTGAGATTATCTAATGCTCCTGCTTCAGTGACTTTTATTTTCTTGCTTAGAATTTTAGAAGCATCCTCCATTACATCTACTCTAGGACTTTGCCCTATTGTTAGAAAGCCTACATGGAGCACCATTGCAAATTCCTCAATAATTTAAAATGCTATTATAGTTAAAAATTTAATTCTGTATTGTAAAGTATGTAGAAGGTGTTTAAAGGTGTTCTACGAGAACATGTTTATGGAACTATACGAGGCAGCCTTAAAAACTGTTAAATTACTAGCTAATGTTAAGCCTGGCGAAAAGGTTCTTGTTCTTTCAGATACTGCTATTGACCGTAAAATGCTTGAATATGTTGCAGCAGCCGCCCATGCTGTGAGTGGAGAAGCTGCTTTGCTAATATATAAAACACAGAAAGAAGTTGACATGGAGCCTCCAGGTCATGTAGCTGCCGCTATGAGGGGAAGCGATGTAATTATAAGTTTCCCCTTAATGTACATACTTCACACTAAAGCATATATTGAAGCATTAAAAGCTGGAGCTAGGATTCTCGAGTTAACGGGAATGGACCCTGAAATGATGATTAGATTAATAGGTAAGGTAAACTATGAGGCAATGTGTAAGTTAGGGGATAAGCTAAGAGAGTTAACTGCTAAAGCCAGAAAGGTAAAAGTAGAAACCTCAAAGGGAACTATGCTGGAGTTTGAAAATGATCCTAAGAGGCCGGTATACCATAATGATGGGATAGTTAAGGAGAGAGGAATATACAAGCCTTTGGGAGGTCAAATATCGTGGGCTCCAGTAGAAGAAACAATAAATGGTGTTATGGTTGTTGACGGTTTTATATGGCCTCCTGACGAATTAGGCGTTTTGGGGCATGAAGTTAAGCTGATAATTAAAAATGGTAGGATAGTTGAGGTAATTGGTGGAAGAGAAGCTGAGATATTTAGAAAGTGGCTTGCCAGCTTCAACGATGAGAAAATGTACTATGTAGCTCATGCTTCATGGGGTTTTCATCCAAATGCTAGGCTTAGAGGAATACCTTTGGAGGATGAGAGGGTTTATGGAGGGATAGAGTTTGGTTTTGGTTCTCAATCCCCGAAGTTTAAGGGTAGTGTAGGTCTTGCTAAGGCGCATACCGATGTTAGCATATTGAACCCTACAGTTTATTTTGATGGTGAAGTAATTGTTAAGGATGGGAGATTTGTGCATCCTGAGCTCATAGAATTAGATAGGAAACTTAAGGGGTAAAAGCTTCCCTAATATTTTCTTTGTATACTTCGCTGTGCTAGTACGTAGTTTATCGTAGTTCTTGAAATGTATGATAGTAGAAGAGTAGCTGATGATAGTAGAGCTATTGATGCTCCAACAGGTAGGTTGTACATGAAACTAGCGAAAAGACCTGCAACTGCAACGCTACTTCCTAGTATAGGTGAAATTAGTTGCTGAATATTTGCTCTCTTTGACAGCAGTAAAGCTGATGCAACAGGGTTATACAGTAGGGAGAAGACAAGGAAGCCGCCTGTTATTCTAAGGATAATGGCTATTGTTGAGCCTACGAATAGTAGAAGTATTGTACTGTGCAGTTTTACATTAACTCCTTCTGCTTCAGCTAACTTCTGATCGAAAAGTATTGCATCTATTTGGGGCTTAAAAATTACAGCATATACTAGAAAAATTGCTACTATAGCCACTATGGCAATTATCTTCTCGCAAGTTATTGCCAGTACACTACCCCATAGTATAGTTGATAACTGTACTGTAGACAGTACGTTAGTGCTCGACATGTAAAGCATTAGAATAGCTACTGCGTTAAACAAGGAGAATAAACCCATACAAATTAGCTCACGCTTGATAAGTGATTTGCTTGTCAAATAGCCTATAAGTAAAGCCGATGTTATAGCAAAGAGTAATGTGAATAGCGTAATGTTAAATCCTAAAACAAGAGATATTGCAGCACCAGCTAGTGCGGAGTGCGCTATTGCGAAACTTAATGTTGTAACACCATATCTTTGAACATAGTATCCAAGCATACCGCAGATAAACCCGCTAAGCATAGCGCCTAGCAGGGGAATTGCTAATAGCATGGCTATCTACCTTTGAAACTTAATATCAGTTACTACCCCATTATTCATGGTCACGATAATATCTGCATATTCTTCGATTTTGCTGAAGGAGTGGCTAACTATGATTGCTGAAGAATCCTTATGTTTCCTAATGTAATTTACAACTATTTCCGTAACTTTCTCTCTCGACTCCTTATCAAGACTTGAAAATGGTTCATCTAGGAAAAGCAGTTTAGGCCTCCTAATTAGCGCTCTTATTATGAATATTTTTTGCTGTTGACCACCACTTAGTATGCCTATTGGTTTTTCAAGTAAACTAAATGTGTCTAATTCTTTAGCGTAATATTCTAGTTCATATTGAAAATAGTCAGGTAATGGGTCTGTTATTACTCTGTTACTTGATAGACCCATTTCTATTACTTTCCTAGCTGTATAATGCTCATAAGGAGGTTTCATGAAGTCTTGTGGTACGTAGCTGCATTTCCTTCTTACTTCAAATATGCGCTTATCTTTAGTGTTAACGCCTAGCATGTATGCATTACCTTTAACGGGTTTAAGCAGTCCTAGACACGTTTCGATAAGTGTTGTTTTCCCTGCACCATTAGGTCCTCTGATTAGGGCAACTACTCCAAGAGGTATTGATAAGTTAATGTCTTTTATAGCTGGTTTTCCAGCACCAGAATACGTGATCCAAACGTTTTCTAGCCGTACAGCTTCTCTTCGAATAGCCTGCATAATTGCTCTCCTTCAACCCACTTAGCTGCCCCATCTAGCCCGTATTTCTCATATAGCTTATTTATTTCCTCCTCTACGTTTTCTTTAAGCTTCATTTCTAATTTTCTTGAAGTTTTACGGTTTATGAAAACTATTCTTATATTATTTGTGCTAGACTCTTTAATTTCGATGTTTTGCTTACCTAACGTACAGCTGGTTGACCCCTGCACTCCATCTATAATGCATGTGTACGGAGTCTTTAATGGCACGTAAACTACGCAGTAGAGGTCATGTTCGCTTATGGGGTTAAGTAGTTCCTTGGCCCGCTTACCTGCTCTATAGCCAAGCATTAGCCAAGGCCCTTTATGCCCATGGAGCCTAGCTGTTTCTTCGACGCTTAAGCCGAAAACCATTAGTTAATTCACCTTTTCCTCAATACTATGTAAGTTAGGGTTAATCCTAGTGCTATAGCTAGTATCGCGAGAATGTATGTTGTGTTTCTCCAGAAGCTTATTTCTCTTTCAAGCATTATTTTCTTCTTCATGGCTGTTGCTTCTTCAAGCGCTTTAGCTAGTAGCTTGGCATTATACTTCATAACCTCTGTTACATTGTTTAGTCCAGGAGCTGTTCCAGGGAAGTTTGTTAAAGCAACCTCTACTGCACCTACTTCGCTAGCTATTTTCTCACCTAACTCTACACCGCTCTGCAAATTATCTATTACCAAAACTGCGCCGTATTTTGTTGCATTTCCCACTACTTCACTGTATTCTTTAGCTGAAACCATTTCAGGAGACCTATATGTAGCAACAATTTTGAATCCAAGGAATGTAACAAAACTTTTCTGCCATAACATAGAAACTACAGGTGTTCCTTTGAAACCATGTTCTTCAGCAAAGCTGAGAAGCCACTGCTTAACCTCATCTATTTTGCTTAAAGACTTGCTAAGCTTATCTGACACGCTTATACCTAAATGTTCCTCAATAGCGTCAGCAACTTCACTATATCTTTGCTTTAAAGGATCAGGCATGTTCCATGGACCTTTAATATAAACTATTGGAGCTTCAGAGCCTGACGCTTTCTTTAAATCTTCAATCCAAGGTTCAAATCCATGAGCTAAAATTAAATCGGCTATTCTAAAAGCTTCTACATCGCTTGGACGTACATCATAGTGTGCAGGACATATTGCCGGTGATGCGATAACTACTACAGATACTTTGTCGCCTGCAAGGTCTTTTACAATGCTTTCAAGAACTGTCGTTGTAGTAACTACTATGGGCTTTTCTGTAGATGATGCATGAACATGTAATGCTGTAGAGAACATGAATGCTACCAGTAAGATTATGATGAATAAAGTGGTTTTTACGTACCTCATTGATGGTGCACCTATTTTTAATAGAAAGTGTACCATATAAATAATTTTTCCTAAAAACACATATATATAAGATAAAGAGAGCCAATATCAGAAGAAAACTTGTTTTATTTAGCTAGAAAAACTTGTTACTATTTTCTTTCTAACTTCTAATGCTGTTTTCGGATAGTCTGTTGCTATAGCATCTACCTTGTTTACCGCAAGTTTAATTATTTGCCCTGGCTCATTTACTGTCCATGCTACAACTTTGAGTTTTAACTTATGAGCAAACGCTACTGCTTTTGCTGTTGCTAATCTGAAGTGTGGTAGTACTATTTTCGCTTTAAGTTTTTTAGCTTCAACTATTTTCCCTGGGGGCTTAGCGTAAATTAGCCCTGTTACTATTTCCGGCTTTATATAGGCTATTTTCTCTAAAACTTCCTCATGGAAGCTCACTACAGCAACCCATTCAGGGTACCCGTATTTCTCTAGAATACTCAATACAGGGTTTACAGCTTCAGGTTCTTTGATTTCTATAAATAGACCTGCTTTCCCATCAACATGTTCTAATACCTCTCTAAGAGACGGTACTGACTCTGTTCCTCCAATCCTTATCCTCGACTTTATTTCATCGTAAAGCATATCTCTTGGTTTCAGGGGGACATTAGCAACTCTTCTAAAATCTTCATCGTGCAGTACTACTGGTACTTTATCTTTTGAAAGTCTAACATCAACCTCTACAAGATCTACGCCTAAGTTTAAAGCATAACTTATACCTTTTAATGTATTTTCGTAGTCTAAACCTAAACCCTTAGCTCCTCTATGTCCAATGATTGAAAACGGCTTTCTAGAAAGAAAAGAAATAACATCGTTAACCAATTAAACTACACCTACACTCCTGTGTATGTTTCTTTTTCTATATTGTTTTTAAGTGCTTTTTAGCATTGACTAGATGTTTGGTTCTTAATTAGCTTTCCTTCATGATTTCCATTACCGATGAAGTTTTAATGTTTATTTTTTCTGCTTTTCTTTAAGCTCCTTATCTTCTGTTACTAGTTTGAGTTTATTTTTTAGCTACGTATAAGTATGCTGCATCATAGAATGTTAGTTTAAGTTTTGATGCTATTTTCATTGTTTCTGCAAAGTCTATATCTGTTTCTATTTTAAAGAGTTCCATTATTTTAAATAGTTTAGCTAAGTGTTTCGCCTTACTTATGGCTTCTTCTGTGCTAATTGTTTTTCTTAAAACACTTTCTTTCCATATAATGTTTCCTAACTCATAACGGGCTAGGTCAAGTGTTTGCTGGTTTTTAAGAATTTTTACCGCTTTTTCACCTGTTCTTTTTAGGAGTATTGCTATAGCACTAAAGTCAAACACATATACTTATCTGTGCCGTAGCAAGGTTTATATGTTTTTATTTGTTTTATTGTTTGTTAATGTGCCGTCGCCCCCGGGGTCGGCAGTAAACGCCTCCCCAATGACCAATGAAACCCGAGCGGCAGAGGAGGAAAAAGATGAACCAATAACCAAAACATGTAAAATCATATAAAGAGGCGAACCCTCCTATATTCTCTAATAGTTTCCACTATTTCATCATCAGGTATTATTGAAAAGAATTCTTTAAGCTCCTTAGCAGCTAAAGTAACTTCTTCTAACTCTTTTTCCTAACCTTCTTCTTCAAGAGCTTTTCTAACAACTTCACTTATCTTTATCCCGTACCTATCTATCTTCTCCTTAAGCTTCTTAGATATTCTAACACTAATAGTAATACTACTCACATAATAC
>Ga0190310_1000161_pt1 | contig 25258 bp, 43 predicted proteins | sample 48700778_MG_FD_165059 | JGI IMG/M metagenome (GOLD analysis project Ga0190310, IMG submission 165059) | Hydrothermal vent sediment bacterial communities from Southern Trench, Guaymas Basin, Mexico - 4870-07-7-8_MG | ecosystem: Environmental > Aquatic > Marine > Hydrothermal vents > Sediment ... | reverse complement strand
TATATCTACACCAGAATTATCCACACCCAGCACGATTAATAATGGAGGTATCTTCAATCCAATTAGCGGTATTTCAATATACCCAATCTCAGTATGGTTAAAGACTACCATCTTCTCGAATGGACGTATAAAGTTGATCCTAGCGACACCCATGCCCTTTAACCTATAGCTCCCTAGCTCCATCCTATAGAGTGGTGGGGCTCCACCAGCAAATAGCATCTCTATAAGGCTTGCAGCTTTTGCAGTAAACCCTAGATCATAGTGGAATATGCGCTCAGGTGATAATTTTGGAGCAATAGGCTTCTCAAGCTTAACCTCAAACATGAGAAAAAAATCTGCTCGGGTTTAAAATACCTTAACCTCCAACAGTCATTCTCCTTATATAGCCCTCCTTCCACTCAGTACTTTTACCAGTTACTGATCTCCTGAACTCTTCTGCTGAGGTAGCGTCTACACCTCTCCTATACTCTTCCATTACTTCAGGATTGCAGGGGAGCCCAGTAAACTCTTCTATACCCTTGCAGAAGTCGTGCTCTTTCCCTGTGACAGCCTTCTTCCATCTATCGGCAGCAGCTGTAGTATGTCTCTCCCACTTGCTTGCAGCTTCATCTATTTTTGCCATGTTTACAGAATACTGCCGCAAGCTTAAATACATTATTTAACCAGCTGGCAAAAGATATATATCTAGCTGCGGCTAATGGTTGAACCTGATGAAGAAAGTAATATACCGTGGTGTGAGACTATCTGAGGCTGAGAATAAGCTCTTGGAAGATATTATGAGGGCTGCGAAGATTAAGAGCTACTCCGAGACAATTAGACTCTGCATACTTATCGTGCACGTCTTGATGTCTATTGGACTATTCTCTGTTATCAGACCGCTTCCTGAGCTAGCTAAAAAAGCAGTCGCGCAGTATACTAGGTACTAGTCGTATGCGGTATAATACACAGCATCAAAAATCCCTAGCTTCCTATACTTCCTCAATTTTGAAGACCTATCAGCTCTCTTACCAACCTCAATAGCTATTACCCTCCCCCTCTTGAAAGCAATAATATCTGGTGTCTTTCCAATTAGAGATAGTGGTATGCACCTATACCCACGCTTGCTGTAGTCTATAACCTTCCTCATCACAACCTTATCGTGCTCGTTATCTGGATTAAAGCCTATCAGCCCCAGCCGCCTAATATACTTCCTTGCAGTCTGCAGCGAGATCTTATATCTCTTTGCAACGCCCTCTATCCCACTCTTTAGAAATGTTGTCACGAGGTTTATCCTCTTCCTACAGCAGATATAGGGTTTTGCTCTCATTAGTTTTTATTTCTGCAAGCTCGCTATAATATACATGGCAACACAGTTTGAAAAGTGTGTTGTAGCCCTACTCAAGCGCATAATGCACCTCCTAGAGGGAATACTTAGGTGTAGGCACGCTTATGAGAGGCACCTTGCTGTAAAATTAAGCGTCCCAGTAGCTGGGGTGGAATATGACTGTCCCTTCACCATTTATGAGGCTATGATATATGCTGAGAATGGAGACGTGCAGGTAGAATTTAATAGGCCAGTAACTGATGACAGCTGGGTTATCAAGCGCGGTGCTGTCCTAGCAATAACCTTAAAGGTCAGCAAGATATATCTTAAAGCAGTAGAGGGTGAGGTAACAGTAAGGATGCTAATGCTAGGGTGAGAGCATGCTATATTATGGGATTGTAGACCTCAGGTCGCAGATAATACAGCAAATACCAAGACCAGTCAGGTACTATAAGCGTGGCACACAGCTTACTGATACGTTAGCATCTGGAACTCCAGCTGGGACTGTTAGCATTAAGGAAGCACCAGACCCACCAACAGGCTACCTATACGCAATAAGGTACTTCGAGCTGATAACACCAGCAGAGGTAGTAGCTAGCATAATTGTTGTCTGCGTTGATAATTCTGAGCTAGAGATAATAGATGAGCAGCCAGCAGGGACTAGCGAGTATTATGAGTTTGGAGACTGGAATAGCGAGTATTTAATACTGAGGAAGTTTAAGCTAAAGTCGCGAGCATCAGTAGATTTAACTGCAGACAGGGAGATAGTTTTAAAATGGTCTGGAGGGTTGGTGAAGGAATATGTCATTTAGACCAAGAATGGAGACACTTGCAGAACTTCTAAGGACTGCTGTAGAGGTAGGATTAGATACTGGAACAGTCACGTCTGCAACCTCTACAACACTAGAAGATAGCAGTAAGAAGTGGGGTGTAGACCAGTGGGTGGAAGCATATGTTGAGATTACAGATGGCAAGGGCAAAGGTCAGATTAGGAAGATAATTAGCAATACAGAGACTGAGCTTACTATCTCATCACCATGGAGCGTAGTACCAGATACAACTAGCAAGTATAGGATATTTGGAGCACCATCTGAGGTAAGGCTCCTAGACCAGATAAAGAGCATAGAGTCTACATCACAGCAGGAGATAAGGACTTTCAGATTGGATACATCTGCAAAGCTACAAGAGCTAATAGAAATTGGGCTGACGACAAAGCAAGAGATAAGAACGTTTAGACTGGATACTTCGAGCAAGCTGCAGAACCTAATTGGAATAGAGAGCACCTCGCTTGCAGAGATTAGGGACTTTAAGACTGGTGTTGTTAGCAAGCTAGATATAAGCCTCTCGTCACACGCAGGAATGATAATGGGTGCTGAGAATAAAACACTATCTGATGTGTGCGATGCAATAGAGAGGACTGCAGCAGATCCATATCCAGACCTTCCGCTTAGGACTTACTACCTTGTTGGAGAGCTAGGGTTAAGAGATACTGCGACACCACCAGATGTTGTTGAAAAGCTAGGCCCTGGTCAAAACGTAGCAAAGAGGTATAAGCTCTCATACATATCGAGAACAAGCATAGTTAAGGTCTTTTCAGTTTTTGAGATGTTCAGATCAGTAAATATCGAATCAGGAGTTTCAGTCAGTTATACACTACAGTATACTAGAGACAATGCTAGCTTCACTACTTTAGCAACACTACCACAAAGAAGTGCCTTTCCAACTGATTGGGTTATTTACAATTGTACTGTATTCACTTCATCTATAGTTCCTGCAGATGTGTGGCTGGTTGTTGAGAAGAGAATGATTACTCAGTCTGATTTGGCTGGTACTTTTTGTGAATACAAGGAGGGTTTAAAGCAGATAGCTGGCATACATATTGAGGAGCTATAATATTGATGTAAGCTACGGACTGAGTGTGCGTATTATACTGCATGCAGATAACAAAATGTGATATATGCGGGAAGGAAGTAGATCCTGCAAAGGTTGTTTGCAGAGTATTCTATAAGATTGAGGCTGTCGAGGTTACACCAGTTAGGAAGCTGAAGAAAGTAAAGTGGGTTACTAGGCGTGCAGACCTCTGCAGTAAAGAATGTGCAATAAAATTCCTCGAAAAGCTTAGAGACCTCTACTCTAAATAGGAGGATGCCATATTGCGCACTCGTGGAGTACTCTATAGGATCTCAGCAGTTTGCTCACAAGCCTATCTAGCTCAGCTTCACTTGCACCCCTTCTTACAGCCTCCAAGACCTTTATAGTATCGTACAGGAAACCATCAACTTCAGGATCGCATTCCGTTCCTACCCAGTCAACCGCTATTGGGAATTTCCTTAGTACTACCTCTAGAGCTTCTCTGGGCTTCATGTGATATTAATCTGTTTGCAAGTTAATGAATCTTATTCACAAAACTGTAATGCGTGCAGGCACCATAATAGAGCATGCTCCTGAAAGTTGAGGATGAGTATTTTAATGAGGGTAGCTGGGCAGTAAGGGAGAACGCTAACGTTCCAAAGTCTATCAGTGGTTTCTATACTTACCTGCTTGGAAAGTATTTGCGCTCTGAAGTAGAGAAAATGATACCTCACTTCGAACTGCACAAGGCTGGAGTAATACATATACATAAGCTTCCGATGTGCATACATATGCCATACTGCGCTGGTTGGGATTGGAGGAAGCTACTACTAACTGGTATTGCAACTCCAAATATCTCCACATCACCACCAAAGCACACAGATACTGCACTACTACAGCTAGCACAATTCTTCCTAATGTCATCGCAGGAGTTTACTGGAGCGCAAGCAGTAACTGCATGGGATATGCATATTGCACCATTTGCAGAGCTAGATGGTATAAGCAAGCAGGATGTGCAGAGAATGCTATACAATCTCAACTACGCATTTAGGACTAGCTACCAGTCACCATTCACAAATATTACACTACTACTAGGTCAGGCAGCATCGGATATTCCAGCAGTATTTAGGGGTAGGGAGCTAGGTGACAGCCTTACTGACTTTATGGATGGTGCAATAGAGGCTACGAGGTTGCTAATACAAAACTTGCTAGATGGTGATGCTAGGGGTGCACCATTTACATTCCCAATAGTAACGCTAGCAATAAGCCCAAACTTCGACTGGAACGATAGGAAGTGGGATGGACTAGCATATGAATTGTTTAGGCTAGCATCAAGAAGGGGACTGTATTTCCTAAACGGCTATGCGCTAGACCTTAATGCACTATTTGCCATGTGCTGTAGGTTAATCTCGCAGGTAAGGGGAATATGGAGCCTACCACCAGCTGTTGGTAGTATTAATGTTGTCACGCTAAACCTACCGCATATAATTGGAATGGGGCTAGACCTGCAGGAAGTTATCTCCAAGTGCATAGACATACTCGAGTTCCTATATGATAGGGTTAGCAAGGTGCATAGTGCTGGACTACTACCGCTAACGAAGAAGTACCTAGAGTGCTTCCACAGCTTCTACAAGACTATTGGAATACTAGGGCTGCCAGAAGCAGTTAGGATACTCGGGTATAGTAATGTGCAGGATTATATTAGCAAGGCGAGGAAGCTATTAGGAGATATTGTTAAGCTACTACCAGAAGAGGGGTATAATATTGAGCAAGTCCCTGCAGAGTCCGCAGCATATAGGCTTGCAAAGATAGACAGGAAGATACTAGGTGACTACGTGCCAGTATATGATGGTTATCCACTCTACTCCAATTCAAACTCGCCAGACTACCTATTTCCAGACTTTGTAGATAAGGTTGAGATAGAGGCTAGCTTGCAGAAGTGCTTTTCTGGTGGTGTCATATGGCACATATACTTAAATCAGGCTGCAGACCCAGACGCACTAAGAAAGCTAGTATATAGGCTAGCACAGAAGGACATAATCTATTTCAGCATTACACCACACAATACGGTCTGCAATAGTTGCAAGCGGTCTATGGTTGGAGCATATGATAAGTGCCCATACTGCGGGAGTAAGAATGTAGAGGTATGGAGCAGGATTGTCGGCTATTACAGACCGCTAAGAATGTGGAATGAGGCTAGGGCTGCAGAGTTCAAGCATAGATTATCTTTAAGTATGGGGGCAGCAGTATAGAATATGATGATAGTAATACCCGATGAAGTCAGAGAAGAGCTTAACCGCCTAACAGATGAGCTAGCAAAATTAGAAGAGGAGGGCAGGAGTATTGCCTACAACAGGGACGTACCTGATTACGTAAGGAAAACACAAGAATGGATGAATAGACTGCTAGACGTTCTAGATAAGATGGAGGAGAATATCATCTATTACCTAGAAGACGTAAAGGAGTTTGAGAGCGTTCGAGACTTCGTATCAGAGCTGAGATCCACTCTAGGAGGCATCTGGAAAGGTCGCAGAATATTCTGTGTAAAGGATGCTGAGAGGTGCATTAGGGAGGGAATAGATAAGCCTAAGGACTGCATAATTTCGCATAGAGTTGTCAATAATATGAAATTGCTAGACAAGGCGTCAAGGATAAACTTAGGAGAGGGTTGTGTATATCTTGCTGGTGTCCTAGATCCCTATACACTTTCTGCTTGGGTTAATGACTATACTGCATGCGTGCATAGGTTTATTGAACGAATGAGGAGGCTCCTATCTGAAGAGAGGATTAAGGAAAAGGGTAGATTCTACATCATCTATGAAGATGCCAGTCCTGAGATAGAGAAGCTAATTAAGACTTGGGCTAGGACAGCAGAGGAATTCTATAAGTTCGGACAATACTACACACTTGATCTCGAAAAGCTCTTTGGAATAGCGTTTGACGATAAGATTGAATTAAGAGTTGGTGATACTGCTGGACATAGAACTCACATATACACAGAGAAGAATAGGGTTGAGTACCACGATACTGACAAGAATGTCAATAGGATTATGTATGACCTCCTTACAGAATATGCTAACTGCAAGTGCAAGCTAGAGGAAGAGAGGGGAGTATTCTGCAGCGAGTGCAATTTGGATAATGCAGTAAAAATACTAGCTGGAGCTACTAGCTGCGATATAAGACTGGAGAATGAATGCAGAGCTAAGGGGATAGAGATCGGAGCACCAGATGAGGAGATAATAAGCAAGGAGAAGGAGAGAATACTTAAGATGGCTGGAATTCTGCAGTAATTCTCAATTAATTTTTGATACTGCGAGCTTTCTAAATATCATTCACAGCAGCAACTGCAAAATATTTAGCTATGCAGCCAGATGCAAATAGATTCTGGTGAAAAGAAAATTATTGAATTTTGCCTTGTTTGACCTAGAGCAAATACACCAAAAATCGAGAATTTTTCAGGGGTATTTGGACTAAACTGAGAAGCAGCGGTAGAAATTATTGCAATACCTGCAGAGCCATGTAGTATGCCTTGGTGGTAATTGGTCTGCCTGTATTGCCTGTAGTAGCTTATCCCTCCTCTCTATCATCTCCTGCTTGACGGTATCAATATCCCTTAGCTTATCTGTCACGTCGTATACATAGATATCGTCAAACTGGACGAGTGGGATATAGAGTATTGCAAACCCAATAACTGGATAACCATTCTCCTCGAGGAGAACTCTATAATACTCACACTGCCTGATATGGTGCTCTAGTGGGCTCCTTGGTGCTTTCATAATTGTCTTCTTCTCAATAGCAATACCACCCTCATACTCATCAACAATACCCCTAATATTCTCCCATTCAAGCTCAAGCTCGTGATATTCTAATATCTGCGTCTCGTGCAGTTTCCTACCAATCCAAGTCCTAATAACGCTCCTCATATCTGACTGCTCCTGACCATACTTCCTCAGAAGATATGAATACCTAGGGCAGGCATAGACTATCTCTGTCACGCTTACCTTATCTGGTTCTGGAACGTGCTTCTCCTGCTCTTCTAAATCCTCCCTTACAAGTGCAGAATAGAACTTCTCAAATACAAACTCTTCAACCTTACCCAGCCTTTCACTCATGTGTATTAATGCTATCAGATAGCTGTACGTTAATGCCCTTTAGTATAGCGTTCAGGCACTTCCTATATGCATGTATATTGTGCAACCCAGCAGCGTATGAATATGGTGCAGCCTTGAAGAGCACCCTAATACCATACTTCTTGCAAGCAGGACAGTCGCAGTATAGGAATGGTTTCTCACTAAAGAGATCAAGTAGCTTATCCTTAAACCTCTCTGCCCTTGGATCCACTTTCTTATAGAGTTCATACGCTCTCTTAGCATCTAGCTTATCTAAGCTCTCGAATAGGATTTTGAGAGCATAGCTATACTTACCACCCTTCCTTGGCACTAGCATAGGATACGTCTTCAGCTCGCCTTTATAGTAGAACTTTATCCATCCCTGCCCAATAGATAGTAGTGGACTGCTGCTATCAAAGCTCAATACCCTAACATTAGCATCCTTGCACAATCTAGCTACCTCGCCTAGTACAGTAAGCTTTGTAAATCCAAAGAGGTGCAGCCACTCAAGATTATCTAGTGCTCCAGCCCGCTTTAGGTATTTCATACAGCTAATAACATCCTTTGCACTCATGCTTGCTAGAGTCCCACCAATAGCTAGCTTCCTAATACCCCTCTTCACATACGCTCTTATCATAGTATAGAAGTCAGTAGCGTCTGCCCCTTGAACTACAGCAAGTAGAGTATAGCTTCCATCGTGCTTCTCTAGCATCCTTAGAGCATACCTATAAGTCCTCATCATCTTCTCGTACTTAAGCTCAGCACTATCACTCCTAGTAACCCTTAAATCTACTGTCACACCAACATCTGCCTTTTGCGACTTATAGTAGTACAGCATGCCATCAAGGCTATACTTAATAACTAGCCCCTTTGCTGAGAATGCACCGCAGTCTATCATCATTAATCTATTCTCACCAACAGTATGCCTTAGATTATAGCAGCTGGACTTCTCTGCAGTAATCCTGCTGACTAGGACTGGAAAGCTAGATAGGTCTAGCAAGTATGGTTTATACCTCTTAAGTGGTGGTGAGAGTGCTGCGAAGTAGATGACATTCATCATTAGTAAAACCACAAAATGCGAATACGACTACTGTAAGTTTTTATCGAGCATACAGAATTATTTTCCACATGATAAGCAAAGAACTGATATTTGGAATAGTGCTGGCAGTAGTTGCTGGCATACTATGCTATGCTAGCAAGATAAGCGGAGACCAATTTATGCAGATAGCTAGCCTCTTGGTTGGTGCAGTATTGGGATATAAAGCTGGGCAGCTATCTGCAAGGAGGAGGAGAAGATGAAGGAGATAGAAAGAGCAATACTAGACTGGCTGCAGAGTAGGAATGAGGAGAAGTTCAAGTGGGTATATGGTGGCAAAGTCCTTGGCAAAGACGAGACAATTAGATTGTTCAAGAAGGACAAGAAGTTTAGAAAGCTAGTTGTAACGCAGGCTATAAAGGCAGCGTGCGACCTATTCATGGTGAAGAGCGATGAAGGCAGTAGGAATAGCTCCTGAATTTGACGAGGTTACAAAGTACAGCAGGAAGTGGTATAGAAAGCTACTAAGGCAAGCTAGGAAGCTAAATGTAAAGGCGAGCTTAGAGGCAGAGGATGCGACTAGAAAGAACTTCGAGCGTGCAGTTAGGAAGCACAATCCAGACATAATAATCTTCTACAACCACGGGAATAAGTATGGACTCTTAGAGCAGGGTGGGAATGGATACGTCCTAGATATGGATAATGCTGAGCTCACAGCTGGGAGATACGTATATACTATGGCATGCGAGAGTGCAAGTGGACTTGGTAGGATTGCATATGAAAAGGGCTGCCTAGCTTACTGGGGATATACTAAACCATTTGGGTTCACAGTCTACGATGAGGAGCTATTTATGGAGGCTGCAAACTATGGGCTCATATACAAGCTTAAGACTGGCTGCAGCTGGGAGGAAGCACTAGAAGCTGCAAAGGAAAAGTTCGATGAACTAATAAGGAAGGCAGAAGACCCTTGGACTATAATCTGGCTATCGCACGATAGGGATTGCCTAGTCTGCTATACACCAAATAATCCACCGCCACCAGAAAGGTGCCCATTCAGAAGGGCTGCGATAAAGCTATTTGGAAAGTATGGTTACCTGCCACGTGAAGTATACATAGGAATACTCCTATCACTAGTAGGATATGGGGTAGCACTACACGACTTTGCACACCAAGTATGGGAATTAAAGGGCACCCCAGTATCGCTAGAGGGTGGGTATATTGGATTTGGAATACTGCTTGCTGGACTAATACTGCTCACATACAGGTACGTGAGGTGGTATAGGTGGATAAGAATCTAATACGATTGCTGAGGGTGCTAGCACTAATATTTGTCATAAGCTCGCTTGCAATAGAATTGTACTTAGTAATACAGGGGGCGGAGGTTTGAAAAAGCTATGCACGCTAGCAGTAGTAATCCTAGTCTTCACACTAATACTCGCATATACTTATGCAATATGGGAGAAATACCCTAGAGCACAAGAACCAGAGGGCATAAGGGCAAGGTTAGACATACTATTTTTTGCTGTCTGCATATTCATACTAATTGTCGTACTGCTCGCAGCACTAATAATGCTAGCATACTACATCATCACTCAAGAATAATATCATCAACAAGCTTCCTCCTCTTAATCATCTTCAGCTTTTTAAGCTTTTGCACAGTTGTCTTAAGGAACTTCCTCTTGCTACCCTTTGCATATATCTTAATCCTCCTCACACGATATGGTAATAAGATCCTACCGCACTTAGGGCAGCGTACAATCGTAGTATGTATATACCCATACTTGTAGCTGTACCTATTCTTAAGCTCCTGCACTATATCTACAGTCTCGCTAGCTATCTCTAGTAGCTTAAACCCGCAAGTTGAGCACTTTACCACTATCATAATCTCTGCACTTCTTTATCCCCACTACGTAATAACCTTTCTTCAAACAGTAGATGGCTCCAGTTGTCCTTACTGCGTACTTGCAGCCCCTGCACCTCATGCTGTATTATGCTAGCAGGCAAGAGCTGACTACTGCAGAAAATATACACAAATACATACTGAAAGCAGCTGGATAATACTCTAGAACACATATGTCTAACAGACAAGCTTGTTCTAGAGTAGACTAGAAGTATAAAATGCAGGATACAGCCTGATTTTGAAAGTGCTGCCCGCAAGTATAGAATACTGTCTCGAAAGCACAACTGTGATTAGCTATTACCTAAACAGGATAGCAAGTATACATGCTTAACCAAGTATAGCTATCTTACTTAATTACTGTTAGTAAGCATGCTTACAATATACTTATAGCAATAGTGCTTTATGCAAGCTTGCAATAATACAGCATGAGCGAAGAACTCTTGAAAAAGGCAGAAGAGGATGCGAGCACCTTTCCAGCAATATGGATCCCTGATAAGCCTGGCGAGTATGTGCTTGGGAAGGTAATTAAGATAGAGGAGAGCACAGACAGGTGGGGGAATGAGTTTAAGATACTGCACGTCGAGCAGAAGAATGGTGAGGTGGTCGCAGTCTTTGCTAATAGAGTTATGCTAGCTAGGAAGATAGAGGAGGCAATTGCAAATGGACTTAAGGAAGGCGATGAGATAGCAATATTCTACAAGGGGAAGGGTAAGAGAGCGCATATATATGGAGTTGCTTGGAAGCCTGCTGGTGGAGAGATTAAAGTAAGTCCGAAGCCTAAACCCAAACCCAAGCCTGCTCCTAAGCCAGAACTTAAGGTTGATGTTAGTGAGCTAAAGAAATACTGCGAAGCACTACTTACCTTCTACGATAGGCTACCACTGGACGAGTTTAACCACTATATCAACGAGGTAAAGGGCATGGGTATTCCAAAAGATAAGCTTGCAGACGCAGCTAAGCTTGCTGGATTAAAAGTAGTAGAGGAGAATGGAGTTATATACGTAACCAAGTAAGCTTTTTTGCTAGTTCAAGCATATTGCAGATTATTGTAATTGCAAACGCAGCAGCTAGCATTATTAAGAATAGCATGCTCGCATCTATATATGTATGCTTACTAAGCTCTTCTAATAGCTTCTTGCATAATACCATCATACCGCATATAGTAAGATAGTAAGCTATTACTAATGGGAGTGGTAGCTTGAATATCCTGCTTAGTATTGGGTTCTTTTCAACAACTAGCTTTGCAATTTCAGCAAGATAGTATGATGTAAAGTAGTCTACTGTGAATAGCAATATGACAATTGCAAGCAATATTGACTTTACAGGAATTCTATCAACCTCTCCTCCTGCTTTTTTAGCATTCTCCTCAAGTTTGCCTTTAGCTCTTCTATATTCTTTGCATATCTGTATGCTAGCGCGACATTATATCTGTCTGGGAATACTACAGCCTGGTGTAAATACAATAGTGCGACTAGCTTGCTGACCTCAAGCAGGTCTTCTAATTTCACATCCTTATGCCTCTTCCAGAACTCATATACTGTATTCCCGCAGCCTAGTGGTAGTGATAGGTGCTTAGAAACTATTACTACATCCCCACCATACTCTGGTTGGACTATTTGCACCTTTACATTCATTTTTGCAAGCTTGCTGTAGACCTCCTCTATTGCTTTCTTTGCAGTATCTAGGTCATTATATCTTTCTGCAAGCACCTTGAGCTTACCACTTCCCTCTGGGTATTCTATAGCAACACGCTGCCACCTAATATGCAGAACGCTATAATCCTCGAAGATGAACTTCTCTATAAGCATGCTACCACCCCTACAGCCTGCTTATTTAGCTCTTCCTCTACTACCTCAATAAGCTCTTCTACATTCTTTGCATGCTCGTAGTCTATTGCTGCCCTCTTCATCCTTGTCCTCGCGTAGAGTACTGTAATAAGCTTGCTCACCTCAAGCACTAGATCTAGCTTCGTCCTTATCTCATCTATCTTACTATTCCACCACTTCCAGCAATCTCTTCCATATCCTAGAAGTATTTGGTAGTCGCCTAGCTTTAGGACTGTAAGGTTGTCTGCAGTAAGCACAAGCCTTATCTTTTCTCTTGGTAGCTTCTTGTAAGCGGCATCGAGTATCTCTTTAAGTTCAGATGTAGTGCACTTGTAGAACTTCTTACCCTCCTCACCCGGTAGGAATAGTGTAGTCCACCTATGCTTGCCAATAGGAATGTTGATGTATAGCATTCCATACCAGTTAGTTACCTCACAGAATTCTTGCAACCCTCTCCACCTCCACCTTTCTTACTGTCTCCTCCATCTTCTTAACAGTCTCGTGCATGTTTGTGGATAATAGCTTCGCTAGGAAAGTATACCCGTAGTGGAGTAGCTTCCTTAGCAGCCTGCAGTATTTCTCTAGTGTCTCGTCGTCCATCTCTATCTTGTCGGCGTTCTTCAACCACCACTCGACTGCTTTCTTTCCAGAAGCAACGAAGTACCACTTTCCTTTTGAAGAGCGCATGAAGACTAGATGGACAATCACTTCATAGAAATTTGTGACCTTCTTGTAGTAGTAGCCGTAGACAATCTTATTCTTCTTTGAAAGCTTCTGGTTGCTGTAGATAGCATCGAGAAATTCGTCAAAGCTGTCAATCTTCCTGCGCGTATTTTCGTCAACAGGAAAATGTATCCACCGCTCGCCATCGTACCACATGTCGGCTGTTAGCTTTTCTACGAGTGACATTCTCCCACGCTTATTACTTTCATGCAAACACTTATCAACAGAGCGCAAGTTTTATTATCATGCCAATCTGCTTGATAGTTGTTGACAGCCTCTCGTATGAATATGCTCCAGACCTAGCTGGGTTTAGGAAGTCACTATGCTACTCACTTGCAGATAATACTGAACCGAGCCTAGCAACAATACTTACTGGCCTCGCACCATCGGAGCATAAGATTACTACGACTGGCGCTCCTGATAATAGGCAGAAGCTGGAGAGGGTTGCAGATAGAATGCTCACTAGGTTCTGCCGCTCGAGCTTTATAGCTAGTCCAGCAGTCATCTTCCATAAGTATTTCACTAGGAGTGCAGTCTGCAAGTATGTAGAAGAGCTAGCTTGCTCTACTCTCGGTGGTGAGGAGTTTATACTACTGCACTTTATGGACGTGCACGATTATAGGGATGTTGGAAGGGCGACTAAATACTATAAGGGGTTTGCAGAGATACCAGATAATGTACTTGACTGGGTTGCACCAAGTGGTCTTCCTAGGGTGCAGGAGAGCTTAATACAGTTGACTAGGGATGCTAACTTGCTAAGGGCAAAGTACCTTGGTGCAGTTGAGAGGAGCTTCGAAATCCTGCAGGATATAATACGGCAGCTAAGCGGCTATGAGATTATAATTACTGCGGATCATGGTGAGGATCTAGATTACTTCCACCACCATGGGAGGAATACTACTAGAGTCCCGCTGTATACTAGGTTCGAGCACGAGATTAAAAACCACATAGACCTCTACAAGTTCATGAGGGATTACTTAGCATGAAGAAGTGCTTTATGTGCAGGAAAGAGTTGCAGGATGTTGTAGAGATAAAGTTCAAGGCTGATAGCCTGCACGTGATTAGCATCTTCTTATGTACAGCCTGCGCGTATAGGATACTTAGCAAGTATACTAAGGAGGAGTGGAGGAATGCTAGTGTAATATGGCATGGTGTGACATGGAAGATAGAGTATAGTCCAAGGACTGATGAGGAGATAGAGCAGGTTATGGAATATGTGCACGATAGGGTATTATTTCCTGTAGAGGCGAGAGTATGAAAAATCTAGAGTGTCCCAAGTGCAAGTCTAGATTGTTTAAGATAGAGGGTAGGAATTTGAAGCTGAAGAACGGTTTCGTTACTGGTGAACTATATGCTGTGTGTGCAGACTGCAACTATAGGATAGCTATACATAGTAGTGCGTTCTGGTGACAGGATGATATATGTAAGAGCTAGGTTGCTGCCAAGGGCATGGGAGCTATCAATACTAGAATTGTGCAAGCGTGGTAGGATTATAATGACTGAGTATGGTGAGAGGAGTGTAGACTCACCAGCAGTAATACTAGTTGAAGAGCCGCTCGCAGAACCTAGAATACACCTTAAGGGTTGCATAGGTGGCATAAAGCTACTTTCTGAATATGTTGAAGAGGTGCTAAATGGTGCTAATGATTGGAGAGTTGGTAGGGATTGGCACTATACATACCACGAGAGGCTGTTTAGATATAGGCAAGCAGATGATGTGATCGACCAGATAGACTATATTGTCTGCAAGCTGTTCGAAGTACCTTATTCCAGAAGGGCAATTGCTATTACATGGCAGCCATGGAAGGATATTAAGGTTAGCAGTCCACCCTGCATAATCTACTTGTGGTGCAGGATTATAGGTGGAAAGCTTTGCATGCATACTCATATGAGGTCTAATGACGCTCTAAAGGCAGCATTCATGAATATGTACGCTCTAATCGAACTGCAGAGGATGCTAGCTAATAGGTTGGGTTCTCCAGTAGGGTATTATATGCATATTGCTGACAGCTACCACGTATATGAGAGGGACTGGAAGTGGTTTAAGAAGTTTGCAGAGCAAGTTGAAAGCGGTAGATCCAAAAAATACTGGATGTACACACAAGAAAGTTTATGATTTTGTAGCTACTATAAACTACTGAGGGAGAGCTATGGGTAGGACAATATCAGAAGCACTAAGAGAAATAGAGAGACCTGCCAAGTCTTCGCCACATAAAAACGCTTGATGATTATGAGGTATTAAAGATGTTTGCAAAAGATCTACAGCAGGCTGGTGTAATTAGCTTTGAGTGTTATACTGCAATTGATCAATTGATGCTTGCCTACACTCTAGCTAAGAAAGGATCGAAGAGGTATACAGCTTTTGATTTGAATTCAAGACTAGAGGACTATTGGAAGAAGTGTGCTGGAATTTAAACTGGAGAAATCATACTGTCAGAGCAGTGATTTTTCAGCATGAGTGATGTACTAGTGACACCAATATTCCTAGATAGGGTTATTGGATTTGAGACTGCATACGCGCATATTATAAGTGCGCAGAGGGATGATGTAATAGAGTTGCTGAAGAGGATTAGGGATGCTGTAAATAAGTATGTTGAGGGCAAGCGTGTCCAGCACGTCGTAGTAATAGAGAGCCTAATGAATGCATTTGCAGAGACATGTGCTATCTTCCTGCTAGACCTAGAAGATGAATATGATGAGATGACTAGCAAGGAAGTATGTCTTGCACTACAAAAGCTACTTGGCATGAAGCTAATCTACTACATGAAATTGCTAAAAGAAGAGAGAGGAAAAAATCCTAAAGGGATAGTTTGAGTTCAGCAGCCTGCAGTAGTATACTCCTCCACTCATCTGAGTACTTTGCCATCCACTTCTTCGCAGCCTTAGTTGTTAGGACTGCAATCAGTACCAAGTACTCATTTGTGATCTCTTTCAGCTCCCTTATCAGCCTTACTGCCTTCTGGAAGTTGGTGTATGACTTTCCTATGTATTGTGCAACCATGCTGCAAAGTATATACTGACCCTCCCTGTCAAGCTCTTCAATCCTTCTTCTACCTTCCAAGTAGTCTTCGACTGTACCGATGTCCTTCTTCATCCATGCATAGAACTTGTTGCCTGCGTTTGACCCTACTACTCCACATATTGTCTCCCTGTCATCAATCCCTTGTTTGAGTAGTAGTGCAAGTCTTGTCCAAGCTCTAGGTGTCGCAAACTGCTCAAACGTGCTTGGTGGAGATCTCTCTAGGAAGAGGTCTGGGTGTGTCTTGAGGAAGATATAAACTCTGATGTCCCAAGCGTCTCCATACTTTGCGTCCATCCAACTCTTCCAACTCTCAAGCTTCGGGGCATCAACCTTGTAGACTATCATTCGGTTGATTAGTGGGGCTGGGAGCTCTCTTGCAATCGCAGAGTGCTCTCCTGTGTTGCCAGTCGCAACGATTAGTGTCTTCTCTCCAAGCTTTGTAAACCCAGACAGCTTTTCTTGTATAAGTCTGTGGCTGGCAGCAATTACATCGTCCAGCTGTATCGCAGTTATTTCGTCAATCAGAAGGACTCCCGGAAATTTCTTCAGGAGCATAGCCCAGATGGGGGGTTCATAGGTCATCATCCTCCCCCAGCTTGCAGGCTTTCCTGTCAAGTCAATAGCTTCGATGGCAGTCGCAGGAAGCTCCACATAAACAAAGACCTTCTTGCCATGCTTTGCTAAATTTACAGCTCTTTCATACGCGTAGATGTCAAATTCAACAAACTCAGCACCCATCCTTTTTGCAATCTCCATGGCGGCTTCTTTTGCAGAAGTTGTTTTTCCGCATCCGGGTGGCCCAAGCAATAAAACTGCAGGCATGCCGTTGACTGAACTTTCGTAGATTTGAACCAGCTTCTTTTTCACTTGTTTTGCCTCCATTTTCTCCACCGTGCCTATTTTCCAGCGTGTAGTTATCAACAAACTGACAATTATAATTCTGCAAACGCGCAGTTCCATATTATAAGTTGCAGTTTGTTGATAAGCAATTGCTAGATTTTGTAAGCGATGAAGTCGGAAACAAGATTTCGGGAAGCAAAGGAAAAGTACGAGCAAGTGCGAATGGCAGTCCTCGTCAAGCATCCATACATTTACAGCGTGCTTGGAAAGTGCACGGTCAAGTATGTTGATATTGACGCAGCTGGTTGGGACGCGAGAGTTAGTGGCAATACCATAACTGTGAACAGGAAGTTTTTGGAAGAGGACTTAAAGACTGCACTACACACAATTCTGCACGAGGTCTTTCACATTCTCCTTAAGCACTCATACAGATTTAAGCAGTTGGAGAAGAAGAACAGGAAGATTTACAACATCGCTGCTGATTGTGTAGTGAACCAGATACTTCAATACATGCACTACTATGATAGCAAGGCTATCTACTTTCGTGATGTTGCCTTCAGATTGGGAATTCCTGTAGAGAAATTGGAGAAGCTGTCGACGGAGGAGCTGTATAAGCTATTACTTCAGCATGGTGGTGCAGGCTGTGAAGGAAGCGAGGATCTGGATGACGAGGAGTTAGAGGGCGAGGAGGAGACACTACAAGAGGGATTACCTGATGCAGAGTTTGAAGAGATTGCAGAAGAGGAATTAGAATCTGTAGAGCGAGAGTTAAAGAGAGCTGGAAGCGATGCAGGCAAATACCTCGAACGAATAAGGAAGAAGTCCAAGGACTGGAGGGTGGAACTTAGAGGATATATTACTTCCTTCACGACTGCATATAGAAAGAGCTGGTACAAGCCTTCAAGGAGATTGAAAGGATTGCCTGGAAGGAAGAGGTATGGTTGCCTTATCTACTGGTTGATCGACACGTCAGCGAGCATGAATAAGGATGAGCTTGGAGAGATATTTGGTGTGGTTGACAGCGCTACAAGGAGAGTAAGGGGCAAGCATGTGGTAATACATTTTGATGCTAAGGTTCAGCATGTTGAGGAAGTAAGGAGCCTGCCAGAGGTAATCAAGGCGCATGGAAGGGGTGGAACCAAATTGTCACCAGCACTTCAATACGTACTAGAGCAGAACAAGAGGAATTCGATAGTTGTAGTTTGCAGCGACTTCTGCCTCTTCGATACAGCAGAAACTGAGAGACTGCTAAAGAAGATGAGGAGGGATTACTTCCTAATTGCAGTCCCGACAGACAGATACTTCTATTCAAGCCTCAGGGATTACTTCCACTATGTGGTGACGGAATGTCTGAAGTAAGGCTTCCATGTGGGAGGAAGGTATTTTTTAGCAAGCTTGCAGAACTTGCAGATTTTTCTCCTCCTTGCAATAGGTCTGATTGCATGCTAGACTGCTATAGGGAAGTGTATAATGCCGCACACGATATTATGTCAAGCATGCTTGAGAAATTGGTATCGAGGGCTGTAGTAAGGATAGATGGTTGCAGTATGCGAGTAGAGCTTGCCGACGGGACAGTAATAGAGAACTACGAGCTTGCGAAGGTCGGTAGTATTGCTAGAGAGCTCCTAGACTATCTAAAGAACGAGCGGTCTGCAGTTTATGCAATAATGGAGAGGCTGCGTGAGAGAATATGAGGCTAATCTGCAAGTTTGAACCGTATATTTCTGCATGGAGGTTTATAGTTACTGACGGTGAGAGTACATACTGCTATAATGTGAGGTACTGCTGGGGAGATTTCATAAGGAGCAAGCTCGGCAGGATAACTATACACTTGCTTGGGCTCAATAAGGATGACTTCATACATAGGAGGAAGTTTGAGAAGGTTGTTGAAGTGGATGATATTGTCTGCAAGCTACTTAGCATGCTGAGGAGGAAGAGGTTTAGGGAATTATTCTACAAGGTTGCGAGGGCTAAGAATATTGATGTAACTAGCTGCAGTCTGGAAGAGTATAAGGAGCTGTATAGGCTAACACTCGCCCTGTATTCAAATGATATACTGCGTAGCAAGTTCTTCGCTGGGCTTGTAGATATTGATGATGTAGAAGTAGAGATTATTGCTGGGCTGTAGGCAAAAAGTTAATCATTTCTTTCTGCCCTTTAAATAGCATGCAACCAATTGAAGTTGGTGAACTAGGAGTATTGCACATGAAGACAGAAGCTGCAGAGGGAGTTGCTGTATTTAGAGTTGTCTGGAGGCAGATAATCAACTTCGACTATGGAAACCTGCCGTCTACTGTTGTATCCCCACCCGGAATAGCTCCTGGTAGTAGGACTGACGCATTCCAGCTATCATATACTTACAAGGGTCGCGTTGTAGAGGACTTACTATACCACGATGACGCAGATACATTAATACATGCTGAGGTTGACTTCCACCCACATGTACTTGAAGTAATGCCATACTGGATTACTGGGTACTTGCAAGCAGACTATCACGATATACTTACTGCAGATGCAGACGCACCATTCGGTTGGTTAGTACCACCAGTAGAGGTAATCTCCATACCAAAAGTCCACCTAGCGTTCCTATTGAGGAACCCACTAGGTAGCGAGTATATCTATCCATACGTGACGCTAAAGCTTGCAGTCTATACTGTGAGATATATTACTGATGTCGACTTGATCTACGATGTCATATGGAAGAAGTATAAGCCTGAGCCCAAGTGGTTCACAGTATATGGAACTAGAGCATTCTCCTACGACTTCAGGGAGAATATGAAGATAACTAGGCTAATACCTGTGTATGCAGAAAAGCCTGAGATAGACAGGATAGTTAATGAGTGGAGGGGTCTGGGTGTATGGCTGTAAGAGTAAAGAGAGATCAGCATATTGCTAGCGATCCTAGCTGGGTTACAATAAATCTAGCACCATCTGTTACTGCACTATTGGTTAGGAAGGGTTGGGTGCTAAAGATACACGAGGTTGATATGCCATCAACTAGTGCTACGCTAGAGATAATGGTTGCTGCTACTAGCAATATGACTACTGGAATGATGGTTGAGAGGCTTGATACCATAAAGCCTAGAAGCTATACTTTCGACCCACCAATAGAGATTAAGGCAGACGAGGATAAGTATGTGCTATTTAACTACAGCATTCCATCTGGTGTGAGTGGCAAAGCTGGTATAGTGGCAACACTAGAGCACATGAGCAAGATGTCAGAACCAGAATATGAGACTATGGAGATTAGGAGGAAGCTATACTTCTACCTCTATTCTGCAACCAGCCTGCAGGGAATTATACCCCTAATGAGCATAGAGGGTCAGACAGCAAGGACTAACTACTATGTAATTCCAAAAGGTTGGTGCATGGACATACATTCTATGGAGGGTTGGAGTGGTGCAGATGTACTTGCAATAGCACTCGGTTACGATTCAGATCCTAATAAGGCTTTCCACTTCCACGAGATAGTACCACATGCTGAAGACTGGACGTCACCAATACAGAGGAGGTATAAGAAGCCGATTAGGATACTTGCAGAGCGTGGAGATATCTATATGCACTTGAAGTACATGGGGTCTGTTACTGATCACGTAGTAGGTCAGGAGTTCATATTCGGAATTAATGCAACGCTTAGACGCCTATGATCTTTGAGGTTGAGATCAACGAGCATGGTATCTACATCAAGGGTATTGTGAGGGCATATTATTTCAGCAGGAATAGCCCTACTTATGAGTGGTTTAGGAGATATCTTAGCAAGTTCGCTAAGCTGGATGGGACTGTAATAACACAATTAGATGCTGCAGATTCTGTAATAAGGTTTGCAAGCATACTTGATAAGGCATGCAAGAGATTATTAGCTAGGGGGCACTATACGCTTAATGCACTACTAAAGGAGCTAGAGAAAGTCGCAATAGAAGAGCTCTAGAGGATATCGAGGAGGAGTTTCTGCCTATACTCCCTCAACAACCTTACTAGGTGTTTTGGATCCTTTGCCTTCTTGTAGAGATAATGATATCCTGTATTTCTCGCTTCAGAATAGCAGACAGCCTCTATCAGCATGATTTCTTTTGCGACCTGTAGTATAGTTTTCAAATCTGCCTTCTCGTATATGCTCCAGAACTCCTCAGCAAGTGTGGAGCCCAAATACATGTAGTATCTGTATCCTACTTCCAAAACAACCTCTCTTTGCCCATACTTACTATAGCGATCAGTAATCCAGTAACCATTCTTCCTCCCTTCCTCAAGCAGAAGTTCAATTCTTCTGTCAAGCTCTTTTTCTAGCTCGCTTAGAGAGACGTAAGAGACAGAATCTTTTTTCTCATCCGGCAGGCGTGGTAGAGAATTCAAATGGTAAACAGAAGTGTACTTGACGCAGCTGTATCCAACATTCTTCCCTATCATGAGTTCTAGTTTCTGAGGGCTGCATAAGTAGCTACTGATAGTTATATTAGAGGAGCTTGATTAGAAGTCTCTCCCTAAACTTTTTCAGCAGCCTTACAAGCTCTTCAGGGTCTTTTGCCCTTTTGTAGAGGTGCTGGCAGTATGCTTTGCTTTCACTCTCGTGGCAGATAATCTCTATCAGCAATATCTCCTTTGCTGCCTGCAGTATATACTTAAGGTCTGCGTTCTTGTGCTTCGTCCAGAATTGCTTAGCAAGCTTGGCTCCTAGGTACATGAAGTAGTCGTCAGCAACTTGAATACGTAAGGTCTCTGACCCGTAGTTATCATATCCCTTTGTGAATTTGTATCCCTTTTCCTTCCCTATCTTCACCATGAGCTCTATCCTTTCCTCTAGCTCCTCTTCTATCTCTTTAAGTGTCACCCGAAAGATTCCTGTTTTCTCTCCTGGTAGGCGTGGCAATTCATTCGGATGGAAGAGGGTTCTGTAGTCAACACTTATGCGTCCTACACCTTTCCACAGCATGAGTCTTAGTTTTGGAAGCTAGTTTAAGTAGCTACTGATACTTTAATTACCGCAGTAACGCAGGCTTGTTTTTGGGTATTAGACAGCATGAAGTTGCTAAAGCTCATAAACTGTGGTGATGGTGAGTATATTGCTAGGGTGCTAGGAGACAGCAATACAGTCTATGCGCTGTACTACAATAAGAAGACTGGTGAAGAGTATTGCAGCTGTATGGGATTTACTACGCACAGGCATTGTAAGCATATAGAATTTCTCAAGGAGGTGGTTGGAAAGTGATAGAGGGAAGGAGATATGCTCCACCAGCACCGCTTGATAGATTATTCCAATACGAGACTAGGATACTCACACTATTCTATGGAGATACTGGTAGCGGTAAGACAACTCTAGCTGTGCACCTTCCAATAGCTATCATTAGCAAGGAGGGATTGCAAGATAATGACGTGTTTGTAATAGTTGATACTGAGAGGGGTGTGAGCCCAGCTAGACTATCACAAATACTTAAAGCATATGGACTGGAGCCTAGGGAGGTTTTCAAGCATATCAAATACTATACTACAGCGCAGTTCAACGAGCAACACAAGCTAATTACGCAGTTAATACCAAAGCTAGCAAAGGAGCATAAGTGGAGGATTAGGCTAATTGCACTAGATAGTGCTGTCGCCATCTACAGGGGAATAGTCATCAGGACTGATCCAAAGTTCGCAGCCACTACTATTAGGTCTTATACTGGCAAGATTGATCTACAGCTGCAGACTATGATAGAATTAGCACTTGAGCACGATGCAGTTGCGACTGTTACCAGCTGGCCTACTAGCGTTCTTACTGAGGCTTTTGATATGCCTGAGGAAGTACCTATGATTGGTGGTAGGGGTTTGGGTTTCTGGAGCAAGTGCATAATAGAATTAAGGCTGCAGGAGGGGAATAGGGCAAGAGCAATAATATACAAGCATAGGGAGAAGCCTAGGGGACTATATGTTGACTTCCAGTTTTGCGATAGTGGTGTGTCACCATGAGGATACTAATAGCATCTACATCAATACTCACAAGTCCACCTGAGGAGTATGGTGGACTAGAGCTTATTTCTGCACTTAGGGCAAGGTGCCTGCAAGACAAGTATGATGTATATCTAGCCTGCAGGACTGGTAGCAGTATAGTATTTGAGGAGAGGTATGGTGAGAGTAGCGTGCAGTTTATTGAGGGAAATACAGATGCAGAGCTGGGCTGGAAGATTAGGAATATGGAGTTCGACCTTGTAATAGATGATAGCTGGAGTGCGTATGCAGCTAGATTATTTCCAGACAGGAGCATAAAGGTCTGGCATGGTGTAATAGGCGAGCGTGGGATAGAGATATCTAGGCAATTATACAGGAAGGGTTGCACAATATGTGGTGTTAGCAGGGCGCACGCAGAACTATTATCTGCACTCTGCCACATTCCAGTTAAGCACATATACAACTGCATAGACATTAAAGAATATGTGGTTGGTGCGAAGGACGAGTATGTACTATTTCTAGGCAGGATTGAGAGGGGTAAGGGTGTAGATTACTTTCTAGAGTTCTGCAAGATGTCAGGGATAAAGGGCATACTAGCTGGTGAGGATATGATGGTTACTGATCCAAGATATCCACTATGGGTTATGAGGCATGCGAGCGAGTATAATGTAGAGTACCTTGGTAGGGTTCCACACTATAAGAAGATTAGGCTGCTAGCATGCGCACCAGCACTATTTACCTTTCCAGTAGCACCATATTTTGAAGTGTTTGGGCTGAATATTGTAGAGGCTCTCGCGAGTGGTGCGTTTATAATAGGCAGTAACTATTCTGCAGTTCCAGAAATAGCTGGTGATTGTGGAGTAATATCTAATTCTCTCAGCGAGATACTCGATGCTGTTAGTATTGGGAATTTGATAGAATTGTGCTTGAGATATATGAAGAAGTGCAGAGAGAGGGCTAGTAGATTTGACTTTAAAAAACAGGAAGAGCAGATATTTGGGGTGCTAGGGTGAAATTGGATAAGCATAGGGCTTTCGAGCTGTTTGTAAGGGATATACTACGTGAAGTGCACGCTGAGTTTAAGAGGATAAAGGATCTAAACTGCAGCAGTAGGATAAAATTACTACTCCTCTACAAGCTAACGTATGCGAATATTCCTGCAGGCTTGAGGAAGGAGTTTGGAATATCTGCTGATAGTGCAGCTAGAATACTGAAGAAGTATGGGTATAAATATGATGCACTTACTCAGACATGGAGGGCACCACTTGATGAACTAGAGGAGAAGATAGAGCAGGCAATTGCAGAATACTTGCTAGAGGTGGGGTAGTTGAGGTGCATAATTTGCGGTAGTGAAATGCAGGAGAATAGTGGAAGATATTCCTGTCCTGTTTGCAAGATTGAATATGCTCCAAAGCTAGGCTGGAAGATAAGCGAGAATATCTACATCGATCCACCGTCAATAAAGATAATGCTAGATGAGGACAGTGTGATAAAAATAATCTCCATACTCACAGGAGGATTGAGATCTCAAGATTCGACAGGAGATCCCTGAGTGCATTTCTTAATGTAATGTCTGTTGTTTTGCATATTTTTGCAACCTGCATCTGTGATACCTTTCTCCCTTGGAGTATTGCAGATAGATAAAGTGAGGCTGCAGCGTATGCCCTAGAGCTCCTACCCCTTAGCTTACAGCTCCTCAGCAACTTAATAGCTAGCCTCTTTACCTGCAGGTCGAAACCAGTTAGTATTATGAGCTCTTCTGCTGTGATTGGATTAACTTTCAGCAGTTTTGCAATCTTCTTTATGCTCTTCTGGGGTGCAGAGGATACTGCAGCTACTTCCTCAATAGAGATTGGTATCTTCCTCATCCGTAGGCAGGCATATACTATTCCAGCAGCAACATCCAAGTGCCTCCTATACTTCAGCTTGTCAGCATGAATTAAGTATAGGAAGAAAGCCTCGTCAGCAAGATTATAGCCTAGCTTGCACATTATGCTTGATATGAGGTTCCTCAGCTCGAGAATATTCTCATTCTCCTTAAACTGCCTCTCTAGAAGCCTTAGTTTATAGAAGGGTCTCGTTCGCATTCCAGAATAATCCTTATCCTTCCAGTCGAGTGTAGTATTCAATTTAAGACTGCGGAGATATACATTATGGTGTATGCGCTCTGGCTTCTCCCACTCGTCGTAGAATAGTGGTGTCTCTATGACAAGTCCACAATTGCTGCAGACAAACTCACGAGATAAAATAACTCTACCACCACAGACTGGGCATTTCATGTATACTATGAATGTTTGGAAGTTATGTAGCTTTTGCCAATATTATAGGGGTTTGTAGTCTACCTCTATCAACCTATACCCAATAGTCCTTAGCACTTGCTTATAGCACAATCCTATTAGCTTATCCCTATCGCTCTCTAATAGCCTGCCCCAGTACTCTTTCTTAGATAGCTCCCTCTTGCATGCAAAAATAGCTTCATCCCTCAATTTCTCTATTGCAGCCCTTAGCTCTTTTGGTTCCTTCACCTCTAGTGCTCTCTTACCAATCTCCTTGCCAGTATTTACTGCATCTGCAAAGTATGACATGTATATTACTTCTGCTCGCGAGTATAAATAGCTACTTAATTTCTGTGCGCACCTAGCTATTATTCATCATGCCAAAGAGCGAGACTAGCAAGGTAAGGAAGAGGATCTTCCAGATACTAAAGTTGATGCACTTAGGGAAGAAGG
>Ga0190310_1000159_pt1 | contig 25524 bp, 11 predicted proteins | sample 48700778_MG_FD_165059 | JGI IMG/M metagenome (GOLD analysis project Ga0190310, IMG submission 165059) | Hydrothermal vent sediment bacterial communities from Southern Trench, Guaymas Basin, Mexico - 4870-07-7-8_MG | ecosystem: Environmental > Aquatic > Marine > Hydrothermal vents > Sediment ... | reverse complement strand
CCTAGCTCTCCTGGCGATCCAGAGCATATTCTTCAACATAAAGTTTGGGGAATTCTATGCACCGAAACTAGTCGGTAACTTTGTCGTTGGGATGCTACTATCCGCAACAGTAATATATCTGTTCTCCTTGGTGCTCGCATATATACCAATCGCGATAGCTAAGCCGAAGATAAGGACATTCATGGCGTATATACCACTAATACTCGGATTTATTGTCTACGCGGCGTTCTGGGTCGATCTCAAATATGCTGTGTTCTTCATACCACTCAACATAGTTTCTCTGCTGACCTACTACGCGTATACAGGGGAGGAGCCATATACGGGAGATCTAATCGGGAATATGATTGCAGAGATGAATGAAGAACCAACGGGGACAAGAGTTGAGCCCACAATAATGTATGCGACAGCGGTAGTATGGATCATAGTTCTTGCAATAGTAGCAGTGATGCTCATCCGAAAAGCGAGAGGAGTAAGCGTAGAAGAACTAAGATTAGCATGATTACTATCTTCTTTTTATCTAATAGCTGTGTTTTCTAATCATAGTTTGTGTCTAAGAGGAACCTTTTGCGCATGTCACAATTTGTGATCTGTCGGGCTAATTGATTGTGTTTTTGTGCCATCTAGTTTTCCTAGCAAGGATTATTTTTATGCTTACATATGGCATTAGAAAAACAGAAACAGTGAAGCCAGCGATATAAAATTATTCTATTCTCTTCAATAGGTATCCCAAGATGGGGTGGCGGCTTCAATAAAAATCTCTCTCGTAGCATATCTATCCAATATCTTGTGGTTCAACTTAATACCCACATTACGGTATATCTTGTAGGTTTTAATGATACTGCTCATTTTGAGCCAGCATCAATACTAATATATGAACTCAATTAACTGAAAAAGGTACCAATTTCTAGCATAATATAAATGTGCTCCCAAAAGTGTTTAAAATAGGAAAAACTTAAGAGAGTCTTTAAACTTGAAGTAGGTGCTTTATTAGCTTTATAAAACCTATATCAATATATAGTATGGGTAGGTGTATGAGTATGGGTAGAGTACGAATTACTGAGAAATATCAGATAACTATTCCTAAGGATGTTAGGCAGCTAGTAAAGATAGTTCCAGGGGAGATAGTTGAGGTTGAAGCTCTAGATGAATACACAATCATCGTTAGACGGGTGGGGGTTAGAGATCCATTATCACATTTGATAGGTAAACGTATGTTTAAAAAACATATAAGTGCTGATGAGGTGGAGGAAGCTGCCGAAGAAGGTGTTCATCGATAGTAACGTCTTTTTCTATTCTATAATTATGGATAGGGAGTATGGTAGGTATTGTGCGGAGATACTTAGGGATATCTACAATGGCAACTTTCTAGCATATGTCTCCTCTATCATTCTCTTAGAGGTGGCCAATGCCTTAAGGAAGTTTCGTATAGAGGATATCCAAACAAAAATAAAAGCCATAGTCTCTCTTCCTATAAGCCTAATTGAGGTAGAAACCAAAGACATCTTAGACGCGATAGATCTCGCAAACAAATATGATATTTCCCCATACGATGCCACACATATAATTGCTATGAGAAAAGCAAAAATAGAAACGATAATCTCTGCAGACAAAGATTTTGATAGAGTAAACCTTATAAAAAGAATAGATCCGAGGAACTACAAACGATTCAAATACTAGCTCATCTATCTAATTATTCCAGATAAACCAGCATTTTCTAATAAAATTGAAATATGTTCTTCAGTGACTTCAATGTTCATTTGTACTTATCAGAGCTCTTTGACGCTTCTTATAGAGAGCTACTATGGCTATAGCCATAGATATCGCTACTATTCCTAGTGCGAATACTAGAGAACCTATGGGCTGTGGGGGCTGTTTCACTTCTATTATGTAGAAGTTTGTCGTGCCGATGTTCCCTGCAGAGTCTACAGCTATTACTCTGAACTCAATCTCTCCCGGGGCCCCTATGGGTATCAATGCATAGTATTTTTCTTCTATTAGGCCTGCAGAAACTCTGTAGGTAGAATCATTGGATCTATATTCAACATATACTGAGGTCAAAGGCGATGATTCGTTAATAACAAAGGATATCACAGCGTATTCCTCATTAACTGATACTTCCTGTGGATACCTAATATCCCATATTTGTGGTCTTGTCATATCTGCAGTGACAAGCAACATGCTCTCTATGGAATTATAGCTTATGTCGCGTAGGACGAAAGCGACAATCCATAGACCCTCCTCTTTGAATGTCAAATTCACGCTTATGATTCCTATCTGTGGATATGTTATATTTACAATCAGCGTATTGTTCATGTAGACCTCTAATGACCGTAGCGAGATATCATCCCAACACAGTATATTCACAGTTGCAGTTCGCGGTACATATGATCCGTTAGCCAAACTAATATTCATTTCTGGTAACACTATATCCACATAGACCCCTACAGTTTTGTGTCTCTGATTACCAGCTAGATCGTATGCTGTTATCTTCAATATGTAGTATCCATTATCAAAAGCGAAGTCAGAGACATGAATCATTATGCTCTCATTGGTAGTCTCCATATACTGCGTATCGTTGATATATATCTCGGCTTTACAGTAGGCTGAGTCACTGACATTTACTGTGATAATTGCTTCTATTCCTAACCAGCTATTATTCGCTACTGAGAAGTCTATTTCTGGGGCGATAACATCAACAGTGAATGTAAACATAAAAACATATGTCTTCGCATCTGATATGTTTATCCACAATGTGTATGATGTTTGGTTTAGCAGAGACACATAAATAACATATTTGTAGGGAGGCGAATTTATAGTAATGGTCCCAAGAGTGTCCAATGTAAATACCACAGTCGCTTCCCTAAGAGATGTGAATACAAATACCATATGGTCCTCACGTAGATAGGTATTATTTGCGAATCCGCATATAAGCCCATCACGGAACAGTATTGTTGGTTCAAAAGCTAATGGATAGTAATCGTAGTAATCTCCAACAACATTGAATGGTTCGTCCAAAATTCCATCCATGTTAGCATCAACCACCACAAGATTTTCCCAATAGTTTCCAAAGTACGTATTGTTGAACGCACAATAAACTCCTCTATCAATGATTATTCTGTTGCTGGTGCTCTCCAAGACGAATAAGTTTCCGAATATCCATAGAGATCCGTTATGAGCTACTAGGGCATCCCTATTATTATCTATTATGTTATATGCTACTGTTACTGTAGGCGATATATTATAGTCAACATAGATCCCTAGGCTGTTATAGGCTATCTCATTATTTACTATTGTCACATTGGATGAGTAAGATATCTGGATACATATTGTGTTCTGGGTGAACATATTACTTATTATTCTCAGCTCACTGCTAGGCATGGATCCTAGAAGCATTACACTCACGCTACAGCCAACGAAGCTATTCCCGAGTATGGAGATATCTGATGCATTTATAATATGTATGGCGTATGTGCATGTTTCGAACGTACTATTGATCACAGTGATGTTTGTGGATGATCCTTGAAGTACTAAGGCTTGGTATACGTTTAGGAAGCTTGACTTCTCCACGGAGAGATTAGTAACACCTATAAGCCTCACACCGACTATCGTGTTTATTACGGTCAGATTTAATATTTTTATGTTTTGGCTAAAAGATATCTCTATGCCTTCATATAAACTATCTATAGAAATCCCAGAGATTGTCATGTTTTCTGATGATATTATCTCTATCTTCGCCTTTAGCCCACTAATATCTATATTCCTCAGTATTAGGTTACCGCACTTATATGCCTGAAGATACATTGTCTTTATGTTCTCTATTCTTCCGCTCGAGAAGCCTACTAGTATCGCACCATACACACCCCCCATCAGAGCTACCTTGTTTGATGCATTCAGTATTATTAGAGGCATCGATTCATATGTGCAGTTCTTTGTTGTTGTCTCATTATATGTGGCCGCGTCTTCTATTAGGAATCCCGATTCAAATACCGAGACTCTCTCAAATATTAATCTGCTCGATGCCTTCAGCCGAAATGCATGGCCACAGGATTTTATCAGAATATCATTCAAATATATGTTGTTAGAATCAACAATATGCATACCATTGTCAGAATCATAGATATGTGCCCCAATAATACTAATATTATAGCCATCACTTATGAGTATAGCGTCATAAGTATTTGTGATGGTAATATTGGTGGCTACAGAGTTATTCGACTGCCTAAATGTGATGCCAATGCCTTCGATAGCCAGGTTCTCAGCCATTATGTTTGAGGAGTTGTAGAGTTTTATGTTTTCCGTATACTTAGTTATGTTCGAGTAGATCTCACTTATGACCCTTATCTCCTCCGACGATGATACATACAGATATTGATGGGATGAGGATCTATATGCATAGTATGATATGTAACCATATAGATTTCTCATTAGACATATGTTCCTAGAAGAAGATATGTACACAGCTTGGAAGGTATACTTAGAGGTAGGTGGTGGGTTCCCCGGAAACAATGCCTGCGTCGGAGCTTCGAAATAAACATCATTAATAATAGTATTATTGTCTATCGTGATATTCTCTGAAGATAACAGATATATAACGCGCTGAGTTATTGTGAACGATTTTATTCCTGGTAAACTATAGTTTGCGTTTACATTAATATACATGTAGTTAGACCACATATAAATATCGCTTGAATCAGCGATATAGAAACAATATTGATGCAGTTTGAGCTGGGGAGGCGCTATACCCGTCTGATAGGAGTAGAGATAGAGATAGTTATAGGAGATATTGATTTTCGATGAAGAATACATCGATACTGTGTATTTAGTCTTGGTTCCTAACAGTTGAGAGGCTCTGGATATAATATTATTCGCTATAATCCTCACTTCAGATGACTCATTCACAAACATATGATTGTTAAAGTTTTTCCCAGAGAAGGTACATCCCTCAATGAGGATGTTTTCGGAGCCATAGACATTTATCCCATTTGAGCCATAGTTGTCCAGAGTAATGTTTGATATCATTATATCTTTGCTATTCACAACAATTATTCCATCAGCCCCAGCTGCGGCATAGATACTAGTATTTAGTATTGAAATATTCGCTGTGTTGTTTAGAAGTATTCCTGCTCTTGAACAACTAAGATCCGCCTGAGATATTCTCACATTCCAAGTACTATTAATGTATAATCCTATGTATGAGGAGGATATCTCAGTATTGAGAAACCTCACTGTGCTATTATCAATGTATATTCCTGGGAAAGTATCGTTTACACCTACATTTCTTATTGTCGAATTTATTAGGCCTATAGAGGACGTATTAATAATGAAGAAGCCGAATTTTGTTGTCCCATCATATGAATCTATCGTCGAGTTTAAAACCGTAATATTTCCGCCATCCCTAACAGTTATGTTCATGCCACCGTTAGTAGTCACATTCATGTATAATGTTGAGTTTACTAGGACTAGAACGCCTCCTCTCTCCACAATTATACTACCATTAACTACTAGGACTTCATTCTCAATAATAACAACGTCATTTATTATCCAGTCCCCCTTAGGGGGCGGTGGTGTACCTATTATGGAGCGCACATAAAGTATGTTTTCTTCGGATATAAGAGTTTCTGAGATTCTATTATGTGTTTGATTCTGCACCCAATATGCCCTATAGGATAGATATTGTTCTTCACTCCGAGTGCTCCCCCTAGGTTTGATATGAATCTCTAGGAAAGAACCTGCACCTAGGCACACCACCAGGGTTATTAGTAATAATAGGAGAAAGCCTCTGTATCTCATCTGCCTCACCAAGAAACTAGAAAACTATAAGCAAAAAGCATATAAAAACAATGTCCCTACAATCAAGGCATACAGGTGAGCCCTATCTTTTAGCGAAATAGCTCAATGAGATCGATGACTGACCCAGATTAATTTACTAAGAAATTATATGATGTCATTTATATGAATAGAAATAGTCTTTAAGCTAGAAATATCTTTCTTTTTCGGTTCCACATGGATCATACTAGATCACATGTTTGTGGTCTTTTATATTGTTGTTTCGTTTTTTAATTATATGGTGATATAATTGCCTAGGTATGTCACTATTTCGGTGCCAGCTCATGTAAAGAAGAAATTAGAGAAGTTCAAGGGAGATGCTGAGTGGGGGAGTTTTTGTTGAGGCTCTGTGAGGAATACGAGCGTTTGAAGAGGGAGAAAGCATTTATGGAGCTGGTCAGTATCCTTAGTGAGGAGGATCTAAAGCGGATAGAAAGGGAATCTAGAAAACTTCGCAAAAACTTTGTCCTAGGTGATTAGTATGGTACTATTTGATACATCAGTAGTAATAAAGATGTTGCGCGAGAAGAGGTTTGAGGTTGGGGCGGTATCTGTGATGACTCTGATTGAGATCCTTAGGGGAGTTCCAAGCAATAAGAGGAGTACTGTCAAAGATCTGCTAGAGAAAGCATTCAATATCATAAGTATTGATAACGAGGTCATACTGGAGTACTGTAGGCTTTATGATAAACTAAAGAAGAGAGGAGTATTAATACCTAACGCCGACCTACTAACCGCGGCTTGTGCGAGTGTTCAAAATTTAAAAATCAAAACTATGGACAAGGATTTTGAAAGGTTGAGAGACTTAGGGCTTAGCATTCAGATTGTACAATAAGATCTATGAGAGATCCTTTCATATATTACCTTGCTAGCCGACGCGGTCTTTGTCGCAAAATGAGATTGTTTTATGTTTATCTAAAGCCTTATTGAGGAGTACTTTGCTATGTTTTTTAGTTACTTTTGTTGGGAGTATATATCTATATTTGGTTTCTTATCTCCCTCATATAATCGATGGTTTCCTGTGGAAAACAAAATTATTTGAATCTTGTCCTTCTGGGTTATTGTCGCTATTTGATTATTTGCAGTACTCTTCGATGGCTTGAGCTGTCTGATGTACTACTTTTCTTAGGTAGGCTTTCTCTATCGTCTTCGGCGCGTAGCCTACAAGCAAGACATTCTTTGTTGCGGATGTCACCATTGTATGTATGCTATCACGATATACTGTTGCTGAGAAGATAAGCCCCCTAGAATCAACGAGTATTGGGAATCCCTCAGATAGTTCGAGTTCTCTTCCTCCTATTGTCATAATTTTTTCTCCAGGTTTTGCAGGTCTCAAAATTATTGGGGGTTCTATGTGGTCTAGGTCGAATACACTCATAACTATGCAGTAGTACGCTGAGAAAGCGTTCATTATGTCGACAACGTTGTTTATTTTTGGTAGGCCCCTACCGCTAAGTATTCTTCTTATCAGCGCCTCGCAGGAGGGTCTCTCCTTTGTTGGGTCTATTCCGAGACTCCACATAAACTCCCTATATGCATGGATATACTCGTTTCTTGTCAGTATTTTCAAGGAGTATTGCCTCTTAACCATATTGATAAGTTCCCAGACAACTACTGGTGTTGTCCTCACCACCTTAACATCCTCAATCTTTGTGGCCTCAACAATGAGGTAGGGATACTTATTTGCTATTATTCTCATACTCAAAACCTTACCTAGAACATTATGGTGGCACGGTAATGAAGACTATGATTCATACTAGGCCAATATCACTACATAATATATCCTATAAAATTACTTCTTTTCCTTAATTCATATCTCATATAAAAAAGACACTTAGCCAAGCAATATGTATATGTTATCCCCAACACTATTTCTTATACATCATTATCCACTGTGCCTATAAAATAGGTGGTGCTTTTCTGGGACTAAATGATTGATGCCTCAGCCTAGCTGACTTTCGATTAGTCTATAGTCCTCCTCTGGTATCTGTCTCATTGCTTTCCCCATCAAGTAGCCAGTCCACGCCTGCTTATTCTTGATAAATTTTAGCTTTGGTATAAGCGGCTTGAATTCTATTTCCCCAAGTTTTATTGGTTTAACCCTTATCCGCCAGGGATACAGACCACCACTAAATATTTGTTTTTCATCCCTATATGGTTCACCCTCAGCCTCATATATCCCTACAATCATAGGAGGATACTTCTCCCCGCCCCTGAGCTTCTGCTTCACATAGAAAACTAATTTGTCTCCTGGTCGGACCCGCCTAAGCGTTTTCAGATGCCTATCTGATACACCCCAAACATTATGCTTCCTAACTATCTCCCAATTCTCACGAGTTGTTATGCATAGCCAATACATGATTATCACCACATAAATATTATAAGAAGAAAACAAAAATAAATAATATGAGATGAGTCATATTACAGAATTATTTTTCTGAGTTACCTATTCCGTGACTCAGAACTATCATCTACCACTATTTTGTATAGACCTCTTAAAGAGAGTGATAACCAAAACAAGAACGAAATCAAATGCTTCTCGCGCCAATATTCTAGTCTTTTCGAGGTATATCCTATATTTCATTAACCTCATCTATATGCATTATTATTGGTAGTTCCAGACCCTTCTCCCTTCCAAAGCCTCTCACAGCCTCCACAATCCTATTCACAAAGTCTCGGTTCTTACCTCTGACAACCACATGGGCGGCCAGAATATCATCGAAACTATCGATGCAAACAATGAGATCTCCAAAACTCCCGAATAATTTCTAGGAGAGATCTATGATCGCGTCGTTAAAGGTCCCGAACCTCTTTCTCAGTAGTAAGCTAATAGGCATAAAACACATCAACATATCGATTTTACTTCGCCACATTTTTTAAGATTTAATATAATAAAAAACATATAGTTCGTAGCATAAGGATTTATAAAAAAGAAACTCTATTTTCTTCTTACTTTCCTAGTGGTAAATAACACCATAATAATTACTGCTAATATCGTTATCAGGGAGATTATTAGGCCGATATTTACAAATTCTTCAAGTTTTTTGGTAACTGTGTAGGAATATTCATCACTTACAGACCAATTGTCTAGGCTGTCGCAGGCATATATCTTAAAGACAACCACTGTTCCAACTGGAAGTGCAGGTATCTGTCCTTCGTACAGCCCAGTTTCTGAGTTGTAGTACATAGTTACATTGATCCAGATGCTCCCGTTATAGTAGCTTAATATAGCATTCTTGACGCCTAAGGGATCCGTAATATTTGCTGAAACTAATACTATGTCTTTGGAAGTTGGCTTCTGGGGTTCCCAGCTAACATTCTTGATTTCGGGTCCCTCACGATCTACTACCATATAGCTTTGCTCCTCACTCATGCGGCTGTTTCCGTAGATGTCCTCTGCAAATACTTTATATCTAACTATGGTTCCTGATGTTCGAGGCGGAATAATAGCATAATATAGGTGTGTGCATTCATCATAATTCATCTCAACAGATATCCACGATGAGCCAGTAGAATACATCAATGTGACATTGGAAATAGGGCTCCAATCGGAAACTATGACGTAGACGATAGTTTCATTTCCCTCAAGCACATCTATGGGGCTTCTGCGGACAAGAGCTATGTGTGGTGAGGAACTATCATTCTTATTCCAATTACCCCACATATCCGTAACATACAGATTTAGAACAGCCTTTCTTAACCATGTTGCATTAACCACACTCGATTCGAACGACCCAGAGAACGTATTGGTAGGATCTTCGGGTCCTAATAATTCACCGTATGGTGGTGCGGGATATCCTAGCCATGGAAATTCTAGTTCTTCATAGGGAGGATCTAGTTGTCTCAGATAAGGCCCAACGAAGTGATAGCATCCAAAATCCCTCATTGTATCCTTCGTGTTGCCTCCACCTAATAGGCTATCATCTGTAACTAAGTAATCGAACTTTATTCTGTAGTGTGTGCTGTTGACCCAAATCCTCTGGTAGTTCCTTATCGCTATTAATGGTCCATCAACATCATCTATTATTGGCACACTCACAGGATTGTCTAGTGGGTAATAATCGTACCACCCAGGACAGATTTCATATGGTATTGTGCTTTTATCCCAGTCGTCCCAGTAATTTCCAACGGGTGGATCGTGAAATCCATATATTACCTGTGAAATGTTTAGATAGAAGAGACCTGAGCCCAACCATCCATGGCCTCCTCCTGGACCTACTATTGCGTGTTTGGTGTTTTTAATGAAATTATTTTCATATATTATGCCCACTGTTAGGTTCACGTACAGCCCAATACTGTTGTATGAGATTTCATTTTTCTGGATTCTCATATAGCCATTGAAATAGTTCCCACCGAAGTCCATATATATGCCATATGTGTTGTTTCTAATGTAGTTCCCTATTATTCTTGTGTCGGCAGTAGGGTTCTCGAGGTGGTTCCAGTGTAGTACGCCTTGGTAGATGCATTTATATATTAGTATCCCAGCGAAAGAGTGATTGTAGATTTTGTTGTTTAGTATAGTGTTTACGGGACATTCCTCTAGGTAGATTCCGTAGCGTGCTGAGTGTATCGTAGAGTTGTAGACTTTCAATGTACTTGTCTCCCAGAAGAAGATGTTGTTTCCCTCTGAGTTGCTGATTTCACAGTTCTTAATTGTGACGAAATTGCATCCAATCACAATTATGTTGTCGTATGTGTTCATAGATATTTTGCAATCAGATATAACTATTTTTGCTGCGCCCCTACTCGGAATCCTCCTACGCTTCCACATCCGTATCATTTTTCTTAGTCTCACACCCGGATCGTAGATATCGGGGGATTCTACGCATACTCCGACATTGTTGTAGATAACTGTGTTGTTAAAGAAGTCTACATAGGACGAATTAACTATCGCTACGCCAACATTATTATTGGATATTATGTTGTTTCCTATAATTGAGTGATCAGCGTTGAATAGGAGGATGCCAAACTCATAATTATCATGTATTATGCTGTCCAATATCACCGCATCTTTTGTCTCAATACATAGGCCTCCCCAGTCTAGTGGGCCGAAAAGTCCAGCACCAGATATCTCCGAGTTCTGAATAACTATTTTTGATCCCGCCCTAGCCACTATAAAATATGACCCTGCTTCCTTCCTAATCACAGAGTTTAGTAGGATTAGAGACCCGCCTGGTAGTACCTCAATTTTTATGGGTTTAACACTCCCCCTTATAACTATCTCGGAATCATAGAAAACTAGTTGTGATTTCACTATCAGGCTTCTGTCCAGGGCCAGTGTTTCTCCCCGATAGACCTGTGGTTCATCAATAATCATCGGCTCATTATATTCGAAGTGTGGTCTAACCTCTACTACAGTTAGAATTGAAAGCTTAGGAATCGTGATTGATACGACATCATCAGAAATGCTATATGGTACCTCGAATCCCTCTGGGTAATCTTCGCTGTAGATCCATATAGATAACTCCCTGTTCTTTAACTGTTCTGGTAGCTTGAAGTGGAAGTCAATGTTATATGCTCTGATGACTTTGTCCTTTTCGAAGTCATAATTGAAATTGATTATGTCAAATATTAGTGAGTTTGTTTCTTCGTTAAAGAACCTATAGATGTGTGCTTTCTCAGATAACTTGTCACTCCAGGTCTCTGGAGGTATGTATTCATCTATCTTGTTTCTGAATGTATTCAGAATATTCTCTGCTGTTGGGTCATGGTTCGTTCTTAATACCAGATATTGCCTAGGTGAAACTTCGCTTGTTAGTATGGAAATTATTAATCCGTTTCCGACTTGATGGACATTCCCATCAAAGTAGTTTGAGAAGTCCCTATCTACTGGTCCCCCATATTCATTATACTTAGCTATTTCACCGATACCTATGATTATTCCACCGTTTTGTACGTATTGTTCTAGCAGTTCTACTTGATCGTCCGTGAGGCAGCATGCTTCGGGCAACACGATTGCTTTGTATTTTAGGAGCGTAGATAGAGATGGAGTAATATTTACCAATATGTTGTCGCCGAATACGATTATGTCGAAGGTTCTGTGTGAGTCGGCTAGTAGGTAGTAGGTTCCCTCGTAGCTGTCAAAGTTACCCTCCTCGAGAGCCGATTGCATACCCAGTTTTTCTAGGTTCATAGCTGTCGCTACAGGATATACCAATGCTAATTCGCCAAATAAGCTTTGACTGAAAAGATGTGGATTTTCCTGGACTAACCTAATAAACTGGGCGAAGTGTGTCTTGTTCACACATACGCCGCTGTCTTCGACATCGGGGTTTATGGGTATGCGTCCTCCATAAACGATAAGCTCACTTAGTGCTAAGTATTGTTCCTCTGGATCCATGGTTTTGTTCCATCCATAGCTAAACCACTCGCTGAATCCTGTTGCTTCCCTAGAACTCCAGGGATATATCCATGGACTAAATGTTTTGTTTAGACTTTGGAGAATTCTAAAGTCCTTACCTGCTGTTCTATTAGGATAATCAACCCAGCAATACTCCCAATTCACTGCATCAACAAATTGTATAACGGGTAGATCTACTGGGTAGGTACCGGCCCTTGTTGATACATAGAAATCTCTACCTGTCTCCTTCTCCCACTGTTCGACGTTCTCCATAAGTATCTTATAGAGCTCCACCAACATCAAAACATTAAATTTCTTGAATTCCTCCCAAAGCGCCATGGCGTATGGGTCATCTTTTGGACCGTCTGGGCCTGGATGAGCTATCACTGTGCTGTCGATCGGTACTGCGTTGTGATGATATCCAAGGTCTCTAAGATACTGAGTGAAGTTAAATGTATCTATGTCTGTTATGTTGAATTTTTGTTTCAATTCAGTCGCATTATATTTTGAGGCAAGATACTGATTAAATTTCTGCATAGTTTCGGGATCGAAGCTTCCAAAGGCGGAGAATCCGTCCCCACCATCAAACTCTATTCCATCAAAACCAGCATCGAATACGAATCTAAGAAAACTTACGAAGAATTCATGCCAAGCCTCCCTTCCCTCATAACCCAACCTGTAAGGTAAATCATAATAATAAGTTCCATTAAGATCCATTGGCGATATATCCATGGGAGATAGATTCCAATAATTCATGAAGTTATTGCGTTCAGATAGACTGCTGAAAGGCATATATAAGATTACCTTTATACCCATACCATGCAACTCTGCCAGCTTGGCCCGCGCTACTTCAAATCCCTCCCTATAATCAAGCCTGAAGAAGTCACCGACAACAGTTGTTCTAAATGGATAATCCGTAAAAGCCCCCGAGCCACCAAATTCCAATTTATGATACCTAGCACTGTATGGCTCTCCCAGAGTCCTACTCGATGGGATAAAATCTCTGTTTATCAATCTAATCGCATAGCTCCTTGTTGATAGTCCACTATGTATTCTTCTGATTTCCGTGGGACTACCTCTTGGATAATAGGGCAGAAACGGCAGAGTCAGCAATACCATAATTAAAAGTGGAAGAAACCTTCTGAGCGGGCTCATGCCAATTCGCCATATTCTACCCATATAAAAATTAAGGAATGAAAAATCACAGATAAATTTTTTATCTATTCTTTATAATAGCATATCCTATAGTTTGATGCATAATAGTGATTTCGGTTGAGAATCTATGTTTTTTATGTTGTATGGAGAGAACGGCAAATTTTAAGAGTCTTCCTAGCCTCTAATATATATTTCATGTTGTTGCCAAATTATAAATTCCGTAGGCAAATTTTTTGGTATCGCATTTTTAACGGTACTGATAGTTGTTTTTATGTATGTCTTCGCTATGTTTACAATCTATCTAGTAATATTTTATACGTGCACCAAAAGCTTCTTTCTTCATAAGCTTCCTACAATCAATACTAAGCTTCATATATGCCTCGTGGTGGTAGACTTCGATGGGTTCGCATATATAGTTCTATCCAACTAATATTAAACATCATATGCTACATGGGCTCAAAAACTATTTGCTGAGACTATAATAGAGAACATTGTGAGGATTATGAATAATGAATAGCTAAGCTACGTGGATCCTATGCTATCTCTAATATCGCTGATAATATGGATACTTGTACTCATGTTGGTAAATTATATATTATTAACAAATCAAAGGCATAAGCTATGAGGGACTCAAAATGGTGTAGTATTATACCAAGACTTGCCTACCATTTCAGCTAGGAGGATTTACATTATTTGTTCTATATATAGGGAATTCTCATTAGGAGGTTATGTCTCTTTGCTATTTTGAGTAAGGCTACATACCTTCTTGCGGACTCTGTTTGATACTTTAATTTATTTATGAGCTGTCTAAAATTGTGTAGAACTTCTGATTCACTCAAATTAACGAATGCTATTGGTGTTCCAGAGGTCATATTGAACTTCTTATGGGGGATTAGTCCGAATCTAATCATTAGTCCGGGGGATGCTGTGAAGCTTAGTCCTATGTCAATTATGCTGGTCTTTTTCTGAGATAGGAGATCAGTTAGATATATTCTATGTGACCAAACTTTGACCTTATCCATGGAGGATAGTGAAACATAAGAATTTTTCTTTGCTTTGAGAATCTCAGCTTCGATGCTATTAGCGGGCCCAACTTCCTCCTCGTAGAGCTCAAATAGTCGTTTCCCCTAATTAGATAATCATGAACTATGTAGTCGGCCAATAGATGCATCTCTACCCTAGCTTCAAAAAATATTCTATTCTCTTCAATAGGTATCCCGAGATGAGGTGGCGGCTTCAATAAAAATCTCTCTCGTAGCATATCTATCCAATATCTTGTGGTTCAACTTAATACCCACATTACGGTATATCTTGTAGGTTTTAATGATACCGCTCATTTGAGCCAGCATCAATACTAATATATGAACTCAATTAACTGAAAAAGGTACCAATTTCTAGCATAATATAAATGCTCCCAAAAGTGTTTAAAATAGGAAAAACTTAAGAGAGTCTTTAAACTTGAAGTAGGTGCTTTATTAGCTTTATAAAACCTATATCAATATATAGTATGTGTAGGTGTATGGGTATGGGTAGAGTACGAATTACTGAGAAATATCAGATAACTATTCCTAAGGATGTTAGGCAACTAGTAAAGATAGTTCCAGGGGAGATAGTTGAGGTTGAAGCTCTAGATGAATACACAATCATCGTTAGACGGGTGGGGGTTAGAGATCCATTATCACATTTGATAGGTAAACGTATGTTTAAAAAACATATAAGTGCTGATGAGGTGGAGGAAGCTGCCGAAGAAGGTGTTCATCGATAGTAACGTCTTTTTCTATTCTATAATTATGGATAGGGAGTATGGTAGGTATTGTGCGGAGATACTTAGGGATATCTACAATGGCAACTTTCTAGCATATGTCTCCTCTATCATTCTCTTAGAGGTGGCCAATGCCTTAAGGAAGTTTCGTATAGAGGATATCCAAACAAAAATAAAAGCCATAGTCTCTCTTCCTATAAGCCTAATTGAGGTAGAAACCAAAGACATCTTAGACGCGATAGATCTCGCAAACAAATATGATATTTCCCCATACGATGCCACACATATAATTGCTATGAGAAAAGCAAAAATAGAAACGATAATCTCTGCAGACAAAGATTTTGATAGAGTAAACCTTATAAAAAGAATAGATCCGAGGAACTACAAACGATTCAAATACTAGCTCATCTATCTAATTATTCCAGATAAACCAGCATTTTCTAATAAAATTGAAATATGTTCTTCAGTGACTTCAATGTTCATTTGTACTTATCAGAGCTCTTTGACGCTTCTTATAGAGAGCTACTATGGCTATAGCCATAGATATCGCTACTATTCCTAGTGCGAATACTAGAGAACCTATGGGCTGTGGGGGCTGTTTCACTTCTATTATGTAGAAGTTTGTCGTGCCGATGTTCCCTGCAGAGTCTACAGCTATTACTCTGAACTCAATCTCTCCCGGGGCCCCTATGGGTATCAATGCATAGTATTTTTCTTCTATTAGGCCTGCAGAAACTCTGTAGGTAGAATCATTGGATCTATATTCAACATATACTGAGGTCAAAGGCGATGATTCGTTAATAACAAAGGATATCACAGCGTATTCCTCATTAACTGATACTTCCTGTGGATACCTAATATCCCATATTTGTGGTCTTGTCATATCTGCAGTGACAAGCAACATGCTCTCTATGGAATTATAGCTTATGTCGCGTAGGACGAAAGCGACAATCCATAGACCCTCCTCTTTGAATGTCAAATTCACGCTTATGATTCCTATCTGTGGATATGTTATATTTACAATCAGCGTATTGTTCATGTAGACCTCTAATGACCGTAGCGAGATATCATCCCAACACAGTATATTCACAGTTGCAGTTCGCGGTACATATGATCCGTTAGCCAAACTAATATTCATTTCTGGTAACACTATATCCACATAGACCCCTACAGTTTTGTGTCTCTGATTACCAGCTAGATCGTATGCTGTTATCTTCAATATGTAGTATCCATTATCAAAAGCGAAGTCAGAGACATGAATCATTATGCTCTCATTGGTAGTCTCCATATACTGCGTATCGTTGATATATATCTCGGCTTTACAGTAGGCTGAGTCACTGACATTTACTGTGATAATTGCTTCTATTCCTAACCAGCTATTATTCGCTACTGAGAAGTCTATTTCTGGGGCGATAACATCAACAGTGAATGTAAACATAAAAACATATGTCTTCGCATCTGATATGTTTATCCACAATGTGTATGATGTTTGGTTTAGCAGAGACACATAAATAACATATTTGTAGGGAGGCGAATTTATAGTAATGGTCCCAAGAGTGTCCAATGTAAATACCACAGTCGCTTCCCTAAGAGATGTGAATACAAATACCATATGGTCCTCACGTAGATAGGTATTATTTGCGAATCCGCATATAAGCCCATCACGGAACAGTATTGTTGGTTCAAAAGCTAATGGATAGTAATCGTAGTAATCTCCAACAACATTGAATGGTTCGTCCAAAATTCCATCCATGTTAGCATCAACCACCACAAGATTTTCCCAATAGTTTCCAAAGTACGTATTGTTGAACGCACAATAAACTCCTCTATCAATGATTATTCTGTTGCTGGTGCTCTCCAAGACGAATAAGTTTCCGAATATCCATAGAGATCCGTTATGAGCTACTAGGGCATCCCTATTATTATCTATTATGTTATATGCTACTGTTACTGTAGGCGATATATTATAGTCAACATAGATCCCTAGGCTGTTATAGGCTATCTCATTATTTACTATTGTCACATTGGATGAGTAAGATATCTGGATACATATTGTGTTCTGGGTGAACATATTACTTATTATTCTCAGCTCACTGCTAGGCATGGATCCTAGAAGCATTACACTCACGCTACAGCCAACGAAGCTATTCCCGAGTATGGAGATATCTGATGCATTTATAATATGTATGGCGTATGTGCATGTTTCGAACGTACTATTGATCACAGTGATGTTTGTGGATGATCCTTGAAGTACTAAGGCTTGGTATACGTTTAGGAAGCTTGACTTCTCCACGGAGAGATTAGTAACACCTATAAGCCTCACACCGACTATCGTGTTTATTACGGTCAGATTTAATATTTTTATGTTTTGGCTAAAAGATATCTCTATGCCTTCATATAAACTATCTATAGAAATCCCAGAGATTGTCATGTTTTCTGATGATATTATCTCTATCTTCGCCTTTAGCCCACTAATATCTATATTCCTCAGTATTAGGTTACCGCACTTATATGCCTGAAGATACATTGTCTTTATGTTCTCTATTCTTCCGCTCGAGAAGCCTACTAGTATCGCACCATACACACCCCCCATCAGAGCTACCTTGTTTGATGCATTCAGTATTATTAGAGGCATCGATTCATATGTGCAGTTCTTTGTTGTTGTCTCATTATATGTGGCCGCGTCTTCTATTAGGAATCCCGATTCAAATACCGAGACTCTCTCAAATATTAATCTGCTCGATGCCTTCAGCCGAAATGCATGGCCACAGGATTTTATCAGAATATCATTCAAATATATGTTGTTAGAATCAACAATATGCATACCATTGTCAGAATCATAGATATGTGCCCCAATAATACTAATATTATAGCCATCACTTATGAGTATAGCGTCATAAGTATTTGTGATGGTAATATTGGTGGCTACAGAGTTATTCGACTGCCTAAATGTGATGCCAATGCCTTCGATAGCCAGGTTCTCAGCCATTATGTTTGAGGAGTTGTAGAGTTTTATGTTTTCCGTATACTTAGTTATGTTCGAGTAGATCTCACTTATGACCCTTATCTCCTCCGACGATGATACATACAGATATTGATGGGATGAGGATCTATATGCATAGTATGATATGTAACCATATAGATTTCTCATTAGACATATGTTCCTAGAAGAAGATATGTACACAGCTTGGAAGGTATACTTAGAGGTAGGTGGTGGGTTCCCCGGAAACAATGCCTGCGTCGGAGCTTCGAAATAAACATCATTAATAATAGTATTATTGTCTATCGTGATATTCTCTGAAGATAACAGATATATAACGCGCTGAGTTATTGTGAACGATTTTATTCCTGGTAAACTATAGTTTGCGTTTACATTAATATACATGTAGTTAGACCACATATAAATATCGCTTGAATCAGCGATATAGAAACAATATTGATGCAGTTTGAGCTGGGGAGGCGCTATACCCGTCTGATAGGAGTAGAGATAGAGATAGTTATAGGAGATATTGATTTTCGATGAAGAATACATCGATACTGTGTATTTAGTCTTGGTTCCTAACAGTTGAGAGGCTCTGGATATAATATTATTCGCTATAATCCTCACTTCAGATGACTCATTCACAAACATATGATTGTTAAAGTTTTTCCCAGAGAAGGTACATCCCTCAATGAGGATGTTTTCGGAGCCATAGACATTTATCCCATTTGAGCCATAGTTGTCCAGAGTAATGTTTGATATCATTATATCTTTGCTATTCACAACAATTATTCCATCAGCCCCAGCTGCGGCATAGATACTAGTATTTAGTATTGAAATATTCGCTGTGTTGTTTAGAAGTATTCCTGCTCTTGAACAACTAAGATCCGCCTGAGATATTCTCACATTCCAAGTACTATTAATGTATAATCCTATGTATGAGGAGGATATCTCAGTATTGAGAAACCTCACTGTGCTATTATCAATGTATATTCCTGGGAAAGTATCGTTTACACCTACATTTCTTATTGTCGAATTTATTAGGCCTATAGAGGACGTATTAATAATGAAGAAGCCGAATTTTGTTGTCCCATCATATGAATCTATCGTCGAGTTTAAAACCGTAATATTTCCGCCATCCCTAACAGTTATGTTCATGCCACCGTTAGTAGTCACATTCATGTATAATGTTGAGTTTACTAGGACTAGAACGCCTCCTCTCTCCACAATTATACTACCATTAACTACTAGGACTTCATTCTCAATAATAACAACGTCATTTATTATCCAGTCCCCCTTAGGGGGCGGTGGTGTACCTATTATGGAGCGCACATAAAGTATGTTTTCTTCGGATATAAGAGTTTCTGAGATTCTATTATGTGTTTGATTCTGCACCCAATATGCCCTATAGGATAGATATTGTTCTTCACTCCGAGTGCTCCCCCTAGGTTTGATATGAATCTCTAGGAAAGAACCTGCACCTAGGCACACCACCAGGGTTATTAGTAATAATAGGAGAAAGCCTCTGTATCTCATCTGCCTCACCAAGAAACTAGAAAACTATAAGCAAAAAGCATATAAAAACAATGTCCCTACAATCAAGGCATACAGGTGAGCCCTATCTTTTAGCGAAATAGCTCAATGAGATCGATGACTGACCCAGATTAATTTACTAAGAAATTATATGATGTCATTTATATGAATAGAAATAGTCTTTAAGCTAGAAATATCTTTCTTTTTCGGTTCCACATGGATCATACTAGATCACATGTTTGTGGTCTTTTATATTGTTGTTTCGTTTTTTAATTATATGGTGATATAATTGCCTAGGTATGTCACTATTTCGGTGCCAGCTCATGTAAAGAAGAAATTAGAGAAGTTCAAGGGAGATGCTGAGTGGGGGAGTTTTTGTTGAGGCTCTGTGAGGAATACGAGCGTTTGAAGAGGGAGAAAGCATTTATGGAGCTGGTCAGTATCCTTAGTGAGGAGGATCTAAAGCGGATAGAAAGGGAATCTAGAAAACTTCGCAAAAACTTTGTCCTAGGTGATTAGTATGGTACTATTTGATACATCAGTAGTAATAAAGATGTTGCGCGAGAAGAGGTTTGAGGTTGGGGCGGTATCTGTGATGACTCTGATTGAGATCCTTAGGGGAGTTCCAAGCAATAAGAGGAGTACTGTCAAAGATCTGCTAGAGAAAGCATTCAATATCATAAGTATTGATAACGAGGTCATACTGGAGTACTGTAGGCTTTATGATAAACTAAAGAAGAGAGGAGTATTAATACCTAACGCCGACCTACTAACCGCGGCTTGTGCGAGTGTTCAAAATTTAAAAATCAAAACTATGGACAAGGATTTTGAAAGGTTGAGAGACTTAGGGCTTAGCATTCAGATTGTACAATAAGATCTATGAGAGATCCTTTCATATATTACCTTGCTAGCCGACGCGGTCTTTGTCGCAAAATGAGATTGTTTTATGTTTATCTAAAGCCTTATTGAGGAGTACTTTGCTATGTTTTTTAGTTACTTTTGTTGGGAGTATATATCTATATTTGGTTTCTTATCTCCCTCATATAATCGATGGTTTCCTGTGGAAAACAAAATTATTTGAATCTTGTCCTTCTGGGTTATTGTCGCTATTTGATTATTTGCAGTACTCTTCGATGGCTTGAGCTGTCTGATGTACTACTTTTCTTAGGTAGGCTTTCTCTATCGTCTTCGGCGCGTAGCCTACAAGCAAGACATTCTTTGTTGCGGATGTCACCATTGTATGTATGCTATCACGATATACTGTTGCTGAGAAGATAAGCCCCCTAGAATCAACGAGTATTGGGAATCCCTCAGATAGTTCGAGTTCTCTTCCTCCTATTGTCATAATTTTTTCTCCAGGTTTTGCAGGTCTCAAAATTATTGGGGGTTCTATGTGGTCTAGGTCGAATACACTCATAACTATGCAGTAGTACGCTGAGAAAGCGTTCATTATGTCGACAACGTTGTTTATTTTTGGTAGGCCCCTACCGCTAAGTATTCTTCTTATCAGCGCCTCGCAGGAGGGTCTCTCCTTTGTTGGGTCTATTCCGAGACTCCACATAAACTCCCTATATGCATGGATATACTCGTTTCTTGTCAGTATTTTCAAGGAGTATTGCCTCTTAACCATATTGATAAGTTCCCAGACAACTACTGGTGTTGTCCTCACCACCTTAACATCCTCAATCTTTGTGGCCTCAACAATGAGGTAGGGATACTTATTTGCTATTATTCTCATACTCAAAACCTTACCTAGAACATTATGGTGGCACGGTAATGAAGACTATGATTCATACTAGGCCAATATCACTACATAATATATCCTATAAAATTACTTCTTTTCCTTAATTCATATCTCATATAAAAAAGACACTTAGCCAAGCAATATGTATATGTTATCCCCAACACTATTTCTTATACATCATTATCCACTGTGCCTATAAAATAGGTGGTGCTTTTCTGGGACTAAATGATTGATGCCTCAGCCTAGCTGACTTTCGATTAGTCTATAGTCCTCCTCTGGTATCTGTCTCATTGCTTTCCCCATCAAGTAGCCAGTCCACGCCTGCTTATTCTTGATAAATTTTAGCTTTGGTATAAGCGGCTTGAATTCTATTTCCCCAAGTTTTATTGGTTTAACCCTTATCCGCCAGGGATACAGACCACCACTAAATATTTGTTTTTCATCCCTATATGGTTCACCCTCAGCCTCATATATCCCTACAATCATAGGAGGATACTTCTCCCCGCCCCTGAGCTTCTGCTTCACATAGAAAACTAATTTGTCTCCTGGTCGGACCCGCCTAAGCGTTTTCAGATGCCTATCTGATACACCCCAAACATTATGCTTCCTAACTATCTCCCAATTCTCACGAGTTGTTATGCATAGCCAATACATGATTATCACCACATAAATATTATAAGAAGAAAACAAAAATAAATAATATGAGATACTTCAAAAAATCTTTAATTATAGAGGAACAATATTTATATCCTTAATGCATACTCGTTCTAGGTATTCCAACGGTTTTTTGAGGAGTAGTCACTATTCGCTGTGAATTCCATAAGAAAATAGGGCTCTGAAATGGTCTAGTAGTGACCGAAATAATAGTTTATCCTGTCTATTAAAATATTTTAGACCGTATAACAATACTAAATATGTAGTGCTAGCGGTAATTATGGATATTAGGAGTTGCACTATATCTATTGTCGGCCACACCAAAGGGCATATCTCTTGGGTTATGAGGATTGTTATCACAGTCGCTATTACTGATTTTATAACTGCGTGCGTCGGGAAACCGCCTATGGTCTTCTTAATGATGCTGAAGATGTAGCAGACCGCTGGGATTGTGGTGAGTATCGAGATTAAAAAGGGAAGTGTTATTTGGCTTATCCCGGGGCTCAAACTGGGTATTTTCAGCCCAAGCATCAAGGCCATAGAGAGGATCATCAGCGGAGCACAAAACGTTAGTAATGCTAACACTCCACAGAGCCTCTCCTTCTTCATACCTATGGCTATCATCATGCCAACATATTCTATCGCGAAAGCACCAGTTGATATAATCCCAACGATGAATGGGATCCTTCCTGCAGCATAAACCTTTGTGTGGAAAACGTATAGTAGGGGCTGAGATGCCGAGATATACACTACCACGAGAAGCCCCATGAGCAGCATCGAATATTTAATAGCACCCTCAACTTGTTTTACCATCAGAAGATCATCGTTATTCTCATAGGCCCTTCCTACTTCTGGAACAGAGGGATTGGCAAATGTTGCTACAAGAAACATCGTTGCTGTGTAGCCCAAGATTACATTCATTATTCCCAGATACTCCTTGGCCACACCATATGATGATAGAAATATGTAGGAGAGCATTCCATATGCGTTCAGCGGGATTATTAGGGGAAGAGTACACCACAAAGTCCTTCTCAACGCATCCCTAATATCGATAATCGAGGGATCCGACAGGCCCCTCAGCCTTATCGGGGTCTTTACCAATGACCATACGAGAAGGTAGAGAAAGCAGATGGAGGATCCAAATATCTGTATCAGCGGGAGATATGCAGAGTATATGTTTATAAGCATGCTCCTTATATCTAAGTAGTAAAGTAGGAAGAGCGCAAATATGAGGCTTCCCCCGGCATACATCACAGCGGATCCGCTGAGAATTTCATATTTGTAGAAGCCATTTAGTAACCCGCGGAGAAAATTGGTCATACCAAGTATAGATATAGCCACCAACGAAATCATTAGCATATCCCGTATATACCCAGAATCGAACATCGCATATAGTATCAGCAAACCAACCAGAACAGCAAGTACAATAGAAATAAGAGAAACAATAAGGAAAGCCCATACTACAGATAATTTACCTCCAAGATCCCTACGTTCCTGCAAGGCTCTAGAAAAAGCCACAAATACCCCAGCAGTAAAAAGATTCAGAAAAGATACGAAGGATACAACAACGCCATACACCCCATATCCAGCAGGCCCTATTCCAATATCTGGTCTCGATAATAGTATAGCTAAGGTCCACCACAAGATCCCTCCCAAGGCGTTTCCAATTACCTGAAAGCTTCCTCCAACGATGAGCCTCTCAGCACCACTCTCTGTCAAAATGGAACACCATGAGAGTCGAAAGTTTGTAGAACCCCTCTTATGACTATATAATTCGCCATAAAAGTGAATAGTATTTTCCATAGCAGATCCAGAGTTCAGCGGTTTATCAGGAGCAGATTGGTGCTCAGAAACATGTTAGGTGGTAGCCGAGCTCAAGACTTGCCTATAAAAAATCAGCTTCTCCTTAGTTTGTCTGGTCGGTAGACTCTTTATCTTAATGGTATAGTTTCACTTATGGGCCTAGGTGGCCTAGATATGTCTGTACAATCACCGTTTTCAATCCTATATCGTTAAGTATTTTCTTTATTCTCAGCATTTCCTCAACTGTTGGCCTCACCAGATTATGAGCCCTAAACTCTGGTCTATAGTCCAAAACACATACCTGTATTTCTGGGTCTATCCTTGCTATTGCTTCCCCAAATCTTATTAGCTCCTCTAGGTCCGGATAAAAAGCCTTATTATAGGGTATCCCGATACCAACGAACAGTCTATCTGGATAATACTTATCGACCATATATCTGACAGCACCCCATGCTGTCTCCATATACTTTTTGGCCAGAGAATCATCAGTTATTCCTGTTATTCTCTTGAATGTCTCCAATGTATATGCCTTCAAATCTGGACCTATATCTGTAACCCCAACTTCTACGAGTTCATCTATATAGTCCCTCGTGAGTAGAGTCGCATTAGTATCCAAATGCAGTCTGGCTTTGGGATCAGAATTCAGTTTTTTGAGTTCCCTGAAGAATTCGACGAGCCATCTCCTATTAAGTGTTGGTTCTCCCCCACTTATAGCTAATCTATCAACACCATACCTTCTTCTAGCTCTAGTGAGAAGGGAAGCTGCCTTTTTAGGGGTCATCGGAGGGAGTTTACTATTATATGTCACCATAAAATTTTGGCATGTTGGACATCTGAGATTGCACCCAGCGGAGAAACATGCCACCTCAATATATCCCTCTTCCTTTATCCACCAAGGTGTCCCAACGCCTCCTACCGTATGTGGAATAAATCCCTCAACTATCCGCATAGGCTCGACATCAGAAACATCAAAACTTATCCGCATACCCTCCCTAACAGCTGTATGGCAAAGAGGCATCAAAACACCATCCACCAACACAGCACAAGCATAGCATCCACCAGTCTCACATGGAGCATAGATCCTCCTTGGACCTATGTCGGAAGGAAACCTAACGAATTCATAGCCAAGGATTTCTAGAGCTATTCTAAGGGTTATCCCTTTCGGTACAAAAACTTTTTCATCATCTATCCATATTGGGACTTCCCCCTCAGAAATCGTGGTTTTCTCAGGGACTATAGCATTATAGGGACATGCTAAGTAGCATGAAGAGCAACCAACACAAATCCCATCCCCAGGACATTTAACAATAGAGACACATACACCACAATTCATGCACAGGCTCTCCTCTCTCCTATATTTCCTAACGACTAGACCACTCAAATAGTTCACCAAAATAATCCTAATACCCAGACTTAATGCTCATCAATCTAAAATATAGTATATCCAAAACCATAAAAAGTTGCTGATCAAAAATTGTCGCCTTTCTATTTCTGTTTCGCTTAGTGTTGCCAATTAGGTCTTATCTAAGCCTTCCCGCTAATTACGCTTCGATATTCGAAAAGGAGGCTTAGGTTAAACAGTCCTGCCATTATTATTAGTATAATGCTTGCCTCATTTTTGGTTAGAAAGCATCTAAGCCATGTTCCAGTTTGTTCCGCTTCTTTCGGAACGAAACCAGTATCACTGAGACCTAGATTGGATATAACTAACACATCTTTCTTTTTGT
>Ga0190310_1000156_pt1 | contig 25711 bp, 23 predicted proteins | sample 48700778_MG_FD_165059 | JGI IMG/M metagenome (GOLD analysis project Ga0190310, IMG submission 165059) | Hydrothermal vent sediment bacterial communities from Southern Trench, Guaymas Basin, Mexico - 4870-07-7-8_MG | ecosystem: Environmental > Aquatic > Marine > Hydrothermal vents > Sediment ... | reverse complement strand
CAAATATTATTTCAGTCTTTTCACTTATATACTCATCTCTCCTAATCGCTTAATCAACTTTTCTATGTCTACCTCAGCCTTAATATTCTCAAGAGGTTGTCCTTTTAGCCAGGATAGAGAAACTGATATGTTTTCGTAAATTGTCCTTATCGACTCTATTCCTTTCTTTCCTGGTTCTTTTTATACAACTTTCTGTCTCTTTTGTCCCTGATTCCATTCAACATATTCAGACATCTTTGATTTTTGCATTTAGAAATACTTTATTTGCTGTCTCAACAAGTTTGGGATTTTCCAAGTGTTTAGTAGCGGGGGATTTTCCAGCCTTTATTTGATCTACCATATTTTCATGTCCACTGTTATTTGAATAGATGCCTTTATTCAAATAAATGCCTTTATATACCTTTATTTAAAAGAGGAGTTCAGAATTTCACATAACGGTTGATTGTTGAGCGAAGACTCATGCATGGCAAAGTAGACTCCTAAGAACTATGTCATCAATACACTTTAAAGAGGATAGGATAATGGTTGAGTTAATGTTGCCTCCATCTCCTTATCGCTTCACCCGCTAGTTCAATTGCTTGCATGTGCTGTTGACGATATTTTTCCAATGTTGGTTTCCAGGAGGTCTGAAGAAAACCCAGTAGACGCTCAGGCGAAATATGTCTTTTACAGTAAATAACAGTTCTCTGAAAATTCTCTGGAACAGTACAGTTGCTACCAGTGGGAATCTGATAGTAGCCGTGCTCTTCAAGGTCTAGATAAGCCTTAACATACTTTATTCTTTTGCTGAACTTTGAACCATAGTACCAGTTGCTTTGGATCACCGTTTTAGGCATTTTGTTGAAGAATTCCTCAGGATGGCGCCATAAGTAGTCCGACCATATCCATGGCCGCGAACCACCTTTCTCAACACACTTAAAGAGGAAGTAAAGATCATGCCACCAAAGATCATACTGTCTGACCACAACATATCGGTAATGTCTCTGATGTTGCGGAGTCTCCTCATCCATTCCCAGATGGAAGAACCTCGGCTTATCAAATATCTCGATCACTTCGCTAATTAAGTCTCGGCAAACCTCATAGTACGTATCTGTTGAGACACATCTAGAGTAAGGTCCTAGCCATGCATCATGGGAAGCTGAAAAGTTAAGCTTGGGAATGGGTTCAAGTCCCATCTCGCGGATTCTCGAGAGTTCATCTTTTAAGCGCTCCACGGTCCAGGCATCACGGACTGCTATCTCTGGATGAGACTCATACTTAATGGCGTCTCCGAGATCTATAACTACCATGTTCATGCCTACATCGACCATTTTCTTCAGAATGTTGTTCCATAAACTGATATCTAAGCGGAGGTAAGGCCTAGCAATACAATATTCTGGTATATTATCTGCCTCGCGATCAGCCCACATGTTAAAGCTTAGGTGTAGCAGATAAGCCCATATTAATTCCCTAGAGGAACGATCCGGAGACATGCCAATATCTTAAAACTATGTAAGTATTTATTTTTCGCTTTCTATACGTGTCCAGGTTTCTTTACGTCTTTTTATACTAGTCTACGAGACGAATTGAATTCAGTATATGGAAAAATAACGACTCGTTTTTAAAATCCTTTCCTCCTCCTTTCTCATGGTATTTTGCATTCACATACCTACAAATAGTCCATTCATGTGACCTCCCTATTCTGTCGCCGTAACTGCGAATATTCTCGATGAAGGATATCGTTCAAATAATAGAGTATTCTCCTAGCTTTGATTTTCGTTCCATAATTAATTAACCTCTTCTTCTCATAAGTCATCTACTTTCTCCTATTGGCTGACAATCATAACCTCGTTTTACTAGAACTACTCTCTGACATATTTCTAGATTATCATTGATGTTGGCGGATAATGTTTAAATTTAATCTGATCATCTTCAATATAAATTCCATAGCTCTCCATTATGTTTAAGCCAATAATAACATCTCTCGATAAGTCTTCTATAACTCCAATAATCTCTTCTTCAGGAAGAAGAAATCCCTCTATCTCCAAATATACTCTTGTTCTCCCTATAAGCTTCGCATACTTACCCTTAACGGCTAGTGGAATATTCTTTGGTTTCTCATAGGGTTCATATCCTATCTTTTCAGCGAAATTCTTACTGAAATAACTTCTCCTTGAGCCAGTATCAAATAAGGCTAGAGCCTCAACAACCTCTCCATCCTTATGAACTCTAATCCTCTTCTCAACTTTAACCATTTTCCCCACTTATTAACTACTAGAAACTACTAGATAAAGGAAATTCTCTTCATGCACTAGAACTACTTAGTTCCATTATAACCTACAGTGTATGAGAGAATATATAATGGTTATAGTAACACAATACGGTGAGTTAGAGCTATGAAGTTGATCCCGGTTTTGAGGAGAGATGCTATAGTTCTTGCAACTTTGTATGATCTGTCTTGTCCCTTCAGTCCCTTCCAGGCTTTTCCTCATGTATACTACTTAGAGTCCAATCTGGCTAAACTACTCTATGCTAAATACCTCCTGGATAAATGTAGTACTTGGGATGAAGTTTTCGAGGCTATACTAAGAGGTTCTAGTAATGAAGTAGTTGAAATTCTAAGATCTATAGAAGTATACAGGTGGGAGGATATTAAAGGGATCTTAGAGAATGTTGCCAGAGAAGTCCTAGAGCTTCACAGAAAGTTCATGGAAAAATTTATCTGTTATACTCAAAAGATCTTTGGCTTCAATCGATATTTTAGTGAAGTCTACCTAGTTCTTGGCTTCAATCCACTCCTACACACTAGTCATGGTAATGGAATGGGTAATGTTAAAAGATTCCCCGTAGTAGCCTGTTTTGTTAATGACATGGTTAAGTGTGAAGTTATTCTCGATATAGCATATCATGAGATTTTGCATAGGCTTATCTGGTCGAATGGGCTTAAGCTGAGCGATAAAGTTCAGGAAGTATTACTAGAGTTCATTTGCCCAGAGGGGTATTTATCAGAGCTTATAGGGCTCAGCAAGAGGAGATTGGAGAGGCACTTGCCTTCTAAATATGAATGGTTTAAGCGGGAGTATGAACTCTTGAGAGATCCTATTGAAGAATACTTTAAAAACAAAACTTATGAACAGATGACAATTATTGAGTACCTAAAGGATTTGTTAAAAGATATCTAGTTGGGATAGAACGGAATATATTAACTTAATATGATAAGTCGACATAACCTCTTATGTCGAAATCTCGACTTGAACTATCAAAGAGAACAAAGCACTCCTTACCTATCCTAAAGAATTATAGCTTGAAATTTAAGTGAATTAGTCTGTGTGGCTAAGAAAAAAGCTCATTTCTTTTGACTTCTATACCATTCTTCTAATGACATCCCTTCCTTTTCCTTTCCTCCATACTCCTTCTCTACAGCAAGGTCTAAAATATCTGCTAATCTTAGACACTTTCGAATAAATTCTTCTTCTATTCCTACCTTTTTAGCAACTTTGCAGGCTTCTCTTAGCATAAAAGTAACTGCCCATAAATGTTCTTTTCTAAATACCCTTTCAGTATTTTCAGCTGCTACTACATCTATGTATACTGAACATTTCCTAGACCACTCTACAAAACCATGAAAGCCTATTTCTTCAAGTATACTCATGAATCTAGTAAGACGCTCTAATACGTATTCAAGCCTCTCTCTAATTTCCCTTTTAAATACTTCCTTCACTTTTTCTTTGTCAGAGATTATACTGGGATCTACTTTTACCATTAAGACCTGAGATAGAAGTCCCATCCCCAAAGAGGCTTCATATAGTTTTCCCAAGGAATGAGCTTCAGGAATCAACTCGTCTAATCCGGGGAATAGATCATTTAAATGTTTTCCCATGGGATAGGTGTTAAGGTAATTGAAAAATCTTAGTACTAAGTCTTCTAAGAGAATAGCTTCTCTTCCCTTATATCTAATTTTACGCTCTAGTGTTGTAGCGGTTATGAAGTATTCTCCTGAACCAATAGAAAATTTTTGTTTATCAACCTCTTTAACACCGAATATTTCAGGGAACTCTTTTCTTGAGAAACTAACGTATCCAGCTTCAAGCGCATAGTTTATACTTGTTACATAGTATGCCTTTATACGTCCCATTTCTTGATATGCTAATACTTCCTTCTCAACTAACTCTTTGAGTATCTTCCTAACAGTAGATCTCTTCAAACCTAGATTTTTAGATATAGCGAATTCAGTACACATTTGAAGAAAACCTGAATTTTTTATTAAGTACTTTATTATGACTCCATACAACTCTTTTCGTAGCTCTTCTAATCGCTTCTGTAACTTACGGTACTCTTCTACAGTTTCCTCTAGACGCCTCATGGATTTCACACCCATACATAATAGTGTCTAAGTTACATATAAGTTTTACTACCGACAATGCTATAATAACAACATTGTCATTTATACAATAATGATGTACACGCCTTCACACGATCTACAAGAGAGCTTAAGTATGAGTATGCAGAGCCTTTATGGACTCTACTTAGGAAGGAACTTACTGAGGATTCAGCTTTGGATTAATAGCTCAATCTCGAAGATGATATTGAAGCTTATATGCACTTAGCTTATTCTAGTTCAGGGACTCATCATGCATCCTATTTGGCAGAGACTATTTATCAACCCTAAATCTAAAAGAGAATTAAAATTCTTTGGTAAGTATAAGGGTGATAGGTGGGATCATGGTTTTCTGTGGTCTTTAAAAGACCTTGAGATGTACCCTGTGCTAGAGGGTATACCGATATTCATTCCTCCCTATAGTCAGTCGTGGCCTCAGGAGTCACTTGAGAAGCTAGTGAAGAATGATATGATTAGGAAGCAGTGGGAAAGGGGTAAGATTGTTATTAGTCGTGATGATATCATACTAAGACTATCAAAGATGGTTGTTAATAGAGGGAGGATTATCCTAGACATAGCTACAGGTCCGGGTGGGGGTTTTATACCGTACGTCTTATCGTTAGACCCCCATAAGACCTTCTTAATGAATGACATAAGCTTTGGACTACTCAAACTATGGAAAGACTTCTTGGAAAAGGAGGGCATCAATAGTGTATCCTTCGCAGTCTTTGACGCTAGGGAAATGCCTATTAAGTCTAACTCTGTAGATGTGATAACCGATCAGGCAGGGTTTGATAATATTTTTCAAGGAGACCTAGCTGTAGTTGAAGCTTATAGGGTTCTAAAACATGGTGGAATTCTAGTATCGTTAAACTCAGTAATAGACAGAGAATGTTTCTCAAAGTTACCCTTAGACATTAGGAAAAAGTGGGAGTCAAAGCTAAAGCTGTTGTCTACTAAATGTATGCTTGCTGAAGTACTCAAAAGAGTCGGCTTTAAAGTGTTATCGAATGAGTTCCGTAGCGAGAGAGAACTATCACCTGATGAAGGCGAATTACCGAGAGAGGCGGCGAAGTACGGAGTGAGGTTAAGGATAAAGCACTACGCGACCGTTGCAGTGAAAAGATGATTAATTATGTAAAGTTATTCTTAGAAAGTTGATCCCACTTTCTAGAGCTCTCAATCAGCAAATCGAGTTCAGTTTGAATTAGCCTCTTAGTTTTAAAGAAGACTTGAATGTTAAAAGGAAAGTATCGAGAATTCACCTTGAAGGTCTATTTATCGATGGATTTAAATACAGTTTACCTGTTAAACTCTTTGGTGGTATACCTGAAAAAGGTAAGCATCTATATAGATGAGAAGTTATGGACTAAGTTCAAAGAGGTCGTTTTAAGAAAACATGGTACGCTGAGGAAGTTAAGTAGCGAAGTTGAAAGCCTACTTCGTGCATTCTTAATCGATGAGGGGATCGAACAGATCTTTAAAAAGATGAATATAGATGTAGGGATCTTGAGGTCTCCTGAAGAGATAAAGAAGAGTAGGCCTAAACTAAGAGGTCCATCTTCGGAGGTTCTTATCCGGGAGATGAGGGGTAGACGCATTGTTGAAGATATATCTCGATAGTAGCGCGATAGTTAAACGATACATATCCGAACCTGGGAGCTCTGCAGTAGACCTTGTGTTTGATAGATGTTGGTTAGGAGAGCTATCCATCACCACATCTATCTGGAACATCGGTGAAGTATTAGGCGTGTTTGATGTGAGGAGAAGACGGGGATGGCTTAGTGAAGATGAGTTTAGAGATGTCCTCAGAAACTTCACAGGCGAGATTACAAGACTACTCCGTTTAAGGGTCTTAGAAATACTCCCAGTTCTGACGTCAATACTCGTCGATAGTTGGTCCCTGGTTTTGGGGGAGCACATCTATGAGGCTGATGCCCTTCAAATTCAAACATGCATATATTCCGGTAGTAACGTGCTCTTAAGCGCTGACAAGGAATTGATCAATGTTGCATTAAGAACAGGAATAAAAGCTGTGAATGTTGAGGATGAAAATAGGGTTAAGAAGTTATTAACTCAGTAGCACTATCTATCCAGATTTAGTGCTGGGGGGTAAGCATTAAGCTTAACCAGATTGTCTAGGGAATGGAGGTCCTAATGCTCTCGATTTCAGTATGCAGACGTGTAGCGAGTTACCGATCCTCAGTAACTTATATCTCCCAAGCAGTATCGGCCAACTCTGACGTATGTAATGTCATTGACACTCTAGATCTGAGCCGTCATAATTTGGAATTTGTAATCTTCTAAATATCCGTTTATCCTCCCTCCAGATCCATACTTGGATACCTCTATAGCCTGCCAACTCGAGAGTTTGAGGGCTTATCTCCCTTGCTACAATAGCTATGGCTTTAAGCTTTGATTTGGGATACCTCTTCTTTAGTATCTCTCCATACCTCAGAACCTGAGCTATCGAGTCCGGCTCAGCTTTAACTTTCACTTCAGCCACATAGATCCATCGAGGATCCTTTATGCTCGGCTCGAAACATACTATATCAGCAGTGCCGTCCAGCCTATATTCCGAAGTACATGAGGTTCTCCACGGATTCCACCTCACAAAATACTCTAGGATTTTATTATGCTCTGGTGTCTTTCTTTCCCTGAGTATTACCTCCTTAGGTTGAGAGCTGTCGCAATGTATGGAGAGCGGGCAAACATAGCAATTGCACTGCTCTAATCTCGGCTTACAGAGTCCAAGTATGGCTATTCTCGAAATCGGGAAATCGTACCTAACTGGGTCTGATGGTTCTATACTCTTGAAAACACTCGTGAGGGAAACCACAGCCTTCCAACTTTGAGGTATCCTTTCAGAAATAATCCTACCCAAGACCCTAGCGATCCCGGCATCCAAGGGTATCAAAAGCTCAGACTGATTAATGAATTTCCAGAGACCGAGATCTGGATACTCCCTCCTTGCGACCCACCTCAAAAATAAGCACATCCTCTTAAGCGTAGACATAGAATTCGGACTTGGCACAAATCTCTTAAAAAGATCCTCGTTCTTAGGAGAGATGGCTCTCTTGGAGAATAGATCTTTAAATGAAGTATGAAGCGTTGCTAAGATCCCTCTAATGAGCCCCTCTACTCCTTTTTCTCGGTAGAGTCTCTCCGCCTCCTGTCTAAGGTCAATATTGTTGAGTATTTTTATGAGCCACTTGAAAACTCTTCCCTCTCGATCAAATCTATGGACACTCCCTACTGCCTTAAGCGGATCTTCGAGCTCTAAGATCGAAATCCCTCTCTCCTGCAAGTAATTAACTATGTCCTCGAAGGTGTTTATTAACCTAGGAACTGGCATTTGAAAATCGTGAAGAGCTGCAATAAGCGCGAAGCAATCTGTATCTTCCTCGATCTTTTGATGGTAATCCTTGACAACTTTAAGCATTGATGAAGTTAGGTGCCAATATGCCGCTTTGTAATAAAGGTTATCCAATTCCGACCTAGCTCTTGAAAGTCTTCTCCTAAGCTTTTCTAAAATATAGCTCATGACAATACTTCCCCCGCAAAGATCATCTAGATCAGTTAGATTATTTCATAATTCATAAATATCTACTTCTACTTCCACTCCTCACTACATTTTGAATATCTAAGTTTAAAGTGAGCTGATTTGTACTTACATGCACTCCCCTACTTACTATTCCTCACCCATTACAGCTAGGACAGTATCCATTTCCTTTAGCACGTTTATACCTATAGTTTGCTTGATACTCTCTTCTATATTAAGAGTGTTTTCTTACTACGTTCATCTTAAAGATGATGCTAGATATGATGAATCCACAATAGCTTTAAAGGAACTCATTAATGACGTGAGGATTCGTCTGAAAGATGTTGAAAATTTAAGATTGTATGATAATAACAATATTGGATACTGATTCAAGGCATTAATAACATAAATTAAATACGATTATTATATTGGGTAATAGTTATGCCAAGCAAGTATGATATCTACTGGCAGAGTAAAATAGATAGGATTGCTCAACTTCTGAAGGAAGCCTATAAATATGGAAAAAGTAGTGAACTAGATGTTTCAGACCTCCAGAATTATGGAAGACGAAATAGCTGGTATGGAATTGTTGAAATCTACAAAAACGGTTTAAGAAAAGGTGAGATGTCGCACATCAAGTCTTTAGGGAAGATTATTTTAAGTAATAATATTCTTCGCTCCTATGGAAGATCAGAATTCAGAATAAGAATAACGAAAAACCTAAAGTTAATGGTTGAACGATTGGATATTAAAAGCAAATCCACTTTCGCCCAGTCTGTAAAAAGACGAGACATTACTGTTCTACATGTAGAAGCAAAAAATGTAAATACCGAGAAGACGAGGTTAGTAGAAATACTCAGAGAAATCCCGTGGAGAGCATGGAAGAGAATAGTCAAAGAAGAGCCAGAGTGGAGGTCATTAAGTCCTCTTTTAAATCGTTATGGCTTTGGTCCATTTGCAGTCCTGATGATTATTACAGGGTTGAATGCTTATCAGCTTAAAGGCAAAGCGGAGGAAGTCTACTGGCCTAAGATCTACAGACTCCTAGCACCCTCTCCAACTCCTAAATCTCCAGGTGAACTTTATAATCTACTCAAGCCATTCTATCAGAAGGAGCGCTTAAACACTATTAAAGTGCGACGTCTAAGGCACTTCCTGAACAGTCCTCTTGCGTATAGGTTGTGGAATAGCACTCCTCAAGAAGTCTCTGCCAAATTTTTAGAGATTTGGAGAGAGCTTACGAAGACTATGGGACAAAGACCAATTGATAAAACCATATGCTTTGCAATGAAATGCTTGGGAATAAGCTTATTGATGGTAGGAGAATATGACTTTGATTTTTCAGCAATTCCTATCCCTGTAGACTCGCGAGTAAGGAAGTTCACCCAGAAAACGAGGATATGTCTTGGTAAAACGGATAGAGAAATTCGCAAGGCATGGAGTGAAGTCCTCTCACTACTGCGGAAGTATATCCCAAACATAACAATGATTCATCTAGATAGTCTAATCTGGCAAATTGCTCCCATGGGCTATAGTCAACTACAGAAATACTTTGAAAACCTAAACATTCCGGAAGTAGGCTATAAGCTATCCACATTTTTACAGACAAATCCTACAGAGAACCTGGTTAAATACAAGGTTAGGAGTACCATCAAGACTAAAAATCGAGATAAAGCCTTAATACTAATTCCATGCTGTAAGCGAAAAAGGGTCATTCCAGTAAAGGGAAGTATCTCCCAACCACTTCCGAACATCCAGCCCTTAAGAGACAAGCTACTTAACCTCATTCGACAAACACCACATCTAGCAGGAAAACTAGAGAATAAGCGAGGAATACTAGATCCTAATGCACAGATAACCCAGGCCATAGACCTCTACGCGGGAAATTTCTATAGAATTGCTAGGAATTCATTATACAGCATCTTAGCTGGTCGATATCCCTCAGTTCACGTACTGATAGTCTCGGCCTTTTATGGTCTTGTTAAGCTCGATGAAGGACTTAAGGAATACGAACTACAAATGGGAGACACACTTTACAACGGAATGAAAGTGTATCAATTCTGGCGACACAACCAACTATGGAAAATACTCAAAGATTACATCATCCAAAACAATATCACATACGTCTGGAGCCTACTCCCAGATTCAATGCCACGCTTTCCATATCACCAAGTGTTCAACAGCTTATGGAGAGAACTAAGAAGCACACGAGTTCAATGCTTCCACGTAAAAGTACCCAGTGCAGGAAGAAGTACTGGATCTGGGAGAGCGAAATGGTTAGTAGAGATCTTAAGAACAAACCCTAATTATCTAATAGGTAAACCCCTTCCACTCAACAGAATAAGAGGTATACCAGAGTACGAGTTTCACTATACACCATGTTAATTTCCTCGCCTAGTATTCTCATACTGAATCTGTTTTACCTGAACTCCGACCATATGAAAAAGATAGTCACCTAATCTCAGCTTGCCTATTTACTCTTTATTCAGAAATCGTTTTAAAGAACTACAAGTTTCCCCTACATTAAACTTCATGGATCTATATTTTGAGTCTTCATATAGTCAAGAACCCTACTCACTATTTTCACTAAACTCATTCGTAACTCTCTAATAGTTTTATAGACATTATGAGGACTTATGTAAATATAATTATGAACTAGTATGTTCCTTAACCTAACAGCCTCCTCAAACGTAACTACTTCTTCATGAGAGAGGAGCCCTCTATCCCCTAATATTTTCCCTACATCTCTATAGGACCTAGGAGTCCGCCACTTCATGTAGGAAATTAATGCTTCACATACATCTATCATAGCCTCAATAGCCACATGTAAATTACGCTCTGCAGCATCTATTGCATTCTCGTCCTTAATGAAGTCCTTGAGATCGATTAACTGTAGGTCTTCTAATCTCTTTATAGCTCTCCAAAACCTATCTATCCTAGCTTTCACTCCTGGAGATGGCATCTCTCATCTCCTTTATCACTCTATTATAGAACTTATTAAAGTGGTATTGAAAATCCAACCACTCATCGATAGAGTTAATGAAATCATCCATATACTCATCATAGTTCTCACAGTAAAGCAACATCCCATTACTAAATACCTCGTACTTAAGAATAGTATCAGCAACATTAACAGCTATCACATCAACATGAATGCCTAGTCTCTCCTCCAAATCCGAAGCCATCTCGAATGCCCCTTTCAAATAATCTACATTCCCACGAAACTTCACCGCTATGTCAATATCGCTATAGGGTTTAGCAACACCACAAGCCTGAGAGCCGAAGAGAATAGCATAGGTACATCCATGAACCTTACACAACTCTCCAACAATTTCACGTAACTTCCTCATCTCCAGTCCCATACATATCACAATAGACTACTCTCAACCTTACAAGCCCTAAAGGATGTTATAATGCTTTCTATGAACTTCTCCGATACATGCAAGTCTTTTGCTCTCTCGCAATCCAGCTGCGTCCTATTCTGATATAATTATTTCCTTCACTTACTACTCTCTAAATCCATTCGTAAGAAACCGATCTATAACCTTAGAGGTAAAATAGAGATCCTGAAGCTATCTTAAAAGTCTGCAATTTGTACTCGATCAAATGTTCTTTTGATAATGCAGTACCTAAGGAGCTTAAGAGGATTGAAAATTTAGTGAATAATACTTTAAAGAAACAATAAATGAGCGTTTATCCTTAGGGAATTACATAGGTATATATACTCCAGGTACTATGCGCTTAAGGAAGTATGGTTAAGCGAATATTTATGTGGCAGATTATAACATGGTGCTCTCTAATTATGGGTGTACTTGTAGGCTTCATCTTCAACCTAAACTTTATTAATATACTATATTGTATCATTGGGTGGGTACTGTTTTTACTCGGAATGTATATCCATTATCTAAGCCATAAGGTTCATCCTAAAGCTCATGAGGATATCAATGCCATAGACTACGTGGCGACGAAAGGTGTCTACTCGTGGATTAGACACCCAGGATACCTAGGCCTATCACTGGCCTTCTTCGGAATAGCTATAGCCTTTGGGAGTATTCCAACTCTAATCGTAGCCATCTCGCTTACGATATCACATTGTATTCACGCCATTAAAGAGGAAGATTTATTGTTGAAGAAATTTGGTGAGGTCTACGCTAGATATATGGAGGAAGTCCCGGATAGATTCATACCAATAAGGAAGATCATCAGAATCCTGAGGAAACGATAAGAAGGAGAATGAGTTAAGCCTTTAGTTTAAAAGAGTGAGGACTAAGGCCAGTGAATACATTAAGACTCATTGTCGCTGAGAAGTAGTTAAGTCTTATCCAGTGTTAATAGCTAAAGATTATAGGAAGCATTTACTGTGGAAGATAGCCATATTAGTTTTAAATACCACTACAACCAGCATTGAATAGAGAGACCTATTAACTTCGTGCCCTCATGTGATGATGTATCGGGTTAAAAACGCTATCTTACACCTTGTACTCATAACAGTTCATGAGCTTAAATGAATCTTGAAACTTAACTTGAAGTTTAGCTACTTTACAGCTCTTAGTTTTGTCTTATTAACATATTCTTGGTACTATACCATCAAAATGCCTATCAAAGCTCATAATATAGTCTATCTCGTACTTCCTCATAAAGGCTATTGATGTGGCATCTGTGAAGCTTAGTCCTCTGCTAGCATACTCGTTGAAGATCTTCCAAGCACTCATGAAGACAGTTCTATCTACGTATAATACTCGTAGCTTTCTCGATGATATTATGAAGTTCCCTATGTCGATGGCGATCTCAGGTCTTCTAGTCCTTACCAACGCTACTGGTACCGCCTCATCGAATATATAGTCAGAGGTATACATGGTTCCATATTCTCCCTTTAAACTCCTCCTTAAAAGGTCAACTGCCCTCTCGTGGTTTATATCACTCTTATTCCTCGCTGCTACGAATATTCCTGTATCTATGAGCACCGCCAAGGTTACCACCATATAAAGCTTCATCTATCTTTATGGAGACGTCTCTTATACCCCAATCAAGAGGTTTTTCCAATAACTTCAGCATAGAATCCTCCTCCACAGTTTCAAGTCTAAACCTATTGATGAGCTTTTCCTCCTCCTCAAGTCCGAGCTCAATAAGCTTTTCAAGAATATCATGAAGCCCTACTTTGACTCCACGTAGTCTAAGCTTAGCCTGTAGCTCTTTAAGCTTCTTCTTGGCCCCAACCCTGAGCTTGACACTAGTATACATGTGTTCCACTGTATAAGTTAATATACTAAATAGTATATAAGAGCTATTTATGCATTATTTCGATAAAACTGCTTTCATTGTTAATAATCCAAATTTTAGACCTCCTATACGAACGATAATAAAGCAGCTTGAGTATTGAAGAATTATTGAGCCAATAGAAGAAGCCTATCAACTAATTTGGAATCGGTATGAGATGCTATTAAAAGATGTTCATACTACTAAAGCATTTAAAAATAGGAGAATGGAGGGATCATATTAAGGATAAATTTAACTCCTATCAATACCCTCATCGATAGATACGACGGAAAAGTAGGGAGTATAGGCATACTATTTCTCTACCTCAATTATCCAATATAGTATTATATGAGGTCACAATACCTACTCCACTAAATATTCATCTACTAACTTTTAGACAGGCGCTTATAGTGATCTATCCATGGGATATACCCAAGACCGTATCTAAATACCTCAAACTAATGATTATCCTGCCAAATACAGGGAAAGGAAGTTTGGTGAGATCTATGCTAGATATATGGAGGAAATTCCAGATAGATTCATACCAATATCATTGATTCATTGATACTCGCCCTATAAGCGGACTTACTCCCTGCTCTTCCCATCCCTGCGTATAGTTTCCCTTAGCTCTTCCTCTATCACTATTAAAGTTTTAGTAAGCATATTTCCCTCAGGATATTGGAAATATAGACGACCCAGGTCAGAAGAGAGGGCAGAGCCCCTTTCCAAGGCCTGGTAAGATTTGCCAGCAGAAGCGCCATGATGAATACTCTCACTTAGTACTAACAGAGATACTTTCTAAGCATTCCTAGTTCCCTAAGTGCTAATGGAAGAAAAAAGAAGGTAATGTAACCATCTTAGCTCTTGCCGAGACTACTAGATTTCCTCCTCTTCAGCGCTATGAACACTAATGAGACTAGTAGCAGGATGAAGACTGCGATTGCTATTAATACTAGATAGACAGTTGAGAGATCCTCAACATAAACCGCCTCTATCTCCAGCGTCTCCTCCTTGGCGTATACTATTAGACTCACTGGGTTGTCCTCAGACTCAACGAATCCAGCCCATCGCTCGAACACGTATTTGCCGCCTAGCATACCCAACAGGCCAGGCATCCGGACTATGGGAGGTGCTTCTAAGGTTACGTTGGTGCCCTCCTTGTAGACCCCGGAGCCGGGTACTTCGACTCCGATGTTAGAACGCACTTCTACCCTGTAGCTCGGTGCTTCACTAACCACCTCTACTCTAACTAGCTGGTAGCCCGTATTCACGCCGTCCGTTGCTTTCACCATGAGGACGTAGTTACCCAGTTCGAAGTCCCTCGGAATAGTGAAATTGATCGAGTTCTCCGCTATTCTATGTGCAATTATGAACCAACTACGCTCGTCTTCTCTCTTCAAGTGCACATTGAATAGAAGCTTATCTCCATCCTTGTCCTCTCCAGACCAAGAGAAGACGTAACTCGCACCCGCCTCAAGCCTTAATCTCTCCAGCGGGAATCTTATCTTCACACGCGGCGAGTTCGGGCTCACATCTCGCGCGAACCATACCTTGCCATCCGGGCCAATGAACTCTATCCTTCCGAGGTTGTCGAACCACTCAACAACTGATACTATGGGAATTACCTCGAGCTCTATCGGCTCCAATCCCAAAAGGACGTAGGATATGTTCATCGGATATCTCCTAAGTATGGCACCCTCTCTATCCCTAAGCACTATGTAGGTCTCCCCAACGCCCTTTGTACTCAGGAAGCTGTAGGAGTGGTTGTAGAGCCTAGAGAACGGCCTTCCGGTCACAGTGCCGTTCTTAAAGACTATGAGCGAGATTAGGAGGCCGTCCGGAGGATCCTTGTCCATACAATCTCTCGCGACAGACCACCACGAATGGTAGACCCAATGACGCTTATTACAGCAGGCCATTATATCCCTCACCCCTCTCCCGCCTATATAGAGTATACCTCCCTCTACTTCGTCGAAGTACGCGTAGTATCCGAGTACTTCAGGCGTACCAGTACACGCACTAGAGGATGTTCTGTCTGACGCCTCACCATAGTACTTACACGTTGTACAGTGGTCCCTAGGGAAGTTCTTGCCGTAGTATATATCGGGGAACCCGAAAGTGTGGCTTAGCTCGTGTGCTACCACGGGCATGTATAGGTAATTTCCGTTGTCTCTTACTTGAGCATACTCTACTATCGCGATCTTCTGTGCATCGTTGCCCCGGCAAATACCACAGTACATTACCATGCCCGCCGCTGACGCCCAGTCCAGCGCATCGTCGGGGACTATCATCACGCCCCTGTCTAAATTCGCCTCGCCTATCCACTCGCCCCAGGTATCTGCGTCCCACGCCCACGAGGCCTTCGTACTAAAGCCAGTTACGTGAGGCCTGGAGACGTACCTCATAAACCTCACTTCCTTAACCACTATGGGGAAGAGCGCCTCTAGGTACCTCTTCACGGCCTCGGGGAAGTTATCGTGGATTTCATCTATCTGTTGCTGAGTAAACCAGTCTTGATCCATTATGAAGTAGCCGAGTTTAAGGCCTCCGAGCCGTGTCACTGGAGAGTTGAAGGTAGCTCGAATCGTCACCTCGGCCGGAAACTCTATGTCCCAAGATACTCCTGATTGTTCCTCTATGGGGAATAATGAAGGGTCTCCCTGGCCTATGCGGCCCACGCGTACTAGCTCAAGTGTCGCATGGGCCGGGATGCTCTTGGGCTTAGGGAACCACTTGCCCTTGATTCCGGCGATTTTCTCGTACAGGAAGAATCTCATCTTCGACGAGCTAGTGGGATCGAGTACGAACTCCTCGTATAATATGTAGTTGTCCTCGGTCTCAATACACCAGGCATTAGCCTCACAATATGGGTGTTGTCCACTAGGCAGTGATATCTCTTGGAAAACTCCTTCGATAGGAGTTTGCCACTCCCAATCGGACTTCGGAAGAGTAATCCTTATTCCTACCAGCACGGGGTACGGAGAATTAAGCGTATAGTTGAAGCGGAAAGTGGCCTGCTTGCCTAGAACGATCAGGTTTTTCTCGACCCTGTAGACATCACCCCACCACACTAAGTAGTGGTAGGGATTGGGTAGTTGAGAGACGGGTTGGAAATCGGTTATCGTTATCTCGGGAGCATTGTGGAAGACCACTATCTTCACGCTCTTTTGGGTATGTATTACCCTCTCACCGAAGTTCAAGTAGACCTTCACTCTCATCCAGTACACTTTGCCGGGATAGGGGGCGGAGGTGCGACATGGATCCATCTTTATCCGTACTTCGTCATCGACGTACACCGTGTGTCGCGCTCTAGTATCGCTCCGTAGGCTGAATACGCGTTTGCGTATACTAAGGCCAGCGCCGACTTCTCCGGGTGGCGGATAAACCTCGAATCCTTCAGGCGGATAGAATGTTATATTGCCACTCAACTCCCCTACGTAGCTCCCGAGTACGACTCTTACTCTGATTCTTAAGCTCTTATTAACTCTAGATCTTGTTATCTCAGAGAAGCTGAATAGGTAGTTGGTAGTGTTCCACAGTATCTCACTGGGATCTATGCTCAAGGAAATCCCGCAGGTCGGTTCATGCACTCTTAGGATCCACACACCAGTCTTAAGCCTCCCGCTTGGATCCCGCGCCTCGACGCTCACTCTACACGTGCAGGCTCTCGAGGCATTGCCTTTCATCACTAGGATAGGAGTATCCGGTTTGAGCCGTAGTACGGGCTGGAGCTCTTCCACGTCCAGAAGTCTCGGATAATTCCTCTGCAAGTAGGCCTGGAGCTTTCCTACACTCCAAACACTAAAGGAGGTACCCGGTAAGCTGTTAATTCCATTCCACGTGATGGTCTCAGCGTGCGGGTGATCCGTCCAGAAAACGAAGAGAACTTCCTGGCCCACGTATATATCCTGTGGAGAGAACTTGTCTAGCATTACGAGAGCTGGAATTAGCTGGATCATGGAGATATTGAAAGTGAAGGGACGAAGAGGAGGACGGTGAGTGGTTCCTATACGTATCGTAAAGCTCCTCTGAGCTACTAACTCACGCTTATAGTAAGCCTTTAACGTGAACGTGAAGGTCCCTGCCTTGGTTGGCTCGCCGCTTAGCGTAATGCTTGCCACGTGATCCATCTTAGAGAACCTGAGACCCGGCACTGGATTCTCGGGACTGGACTCCCACCGATCCATTATGTAGCCAGTGTTGGTCGTAAACGTGACCTTGTAATAAGAGCCTACGATTCCCTTCGGCGGCGGATCGGGCTTGGAGATTATCTTCATACTCTGGGTATAAGCAGGTTGTAGAAGGCTGAGCACTACTAGAAGGAGGAGCAGGGACGTATAGGGATACTTCTTCATGCTTCTGATCGCCATGCTAAAAATTCATATAGATTTAAATATTTTATTAACGATCTTTAGTAATATTATATCGAAAAGGTAAATCATCTATTATGCTAAGAAGAGATCTTTCGCTCATAATGTTAGTACCATAGCTTTCCTTTCCTATACACTCTAGCGCTTTTAGGACTTTCCTCAGTCTTTCCCTCACCCTTATTAAGTCGCATACCTATATTCCTCCTGAAGAGTCCTGAACTGTGGAAGAGACTTGGACTCAATAATTTTTCGCCTTCCTCAGAAGATCACGGAGCACAGGTTTCACTATCAGATCTGCCATGATGCGGATCAAATCATGGCAAATCTATTCCGAAGAGCATATTCTCTGACCCGCGCCCTTCACCATCAGTTCTATTAAGCCATTAACTAGATGCTTCCTCAACTCAGGACTTCATAGACTGCGCATACTTGAATGATAGGTGTTAACTGTTTCAATCATGATTGTTTCGTTGATCATTATAGTAATATCCTTCTAATGAGATCCTGTAATTCCTTCTCACCTTTCTGTCCTGGTGCTACTTCCTCTACTATGTAATACCCTATTCTTTCTAGCATCTTTTTATAACGTGGTGGAATTCTATCTAAGCATGCCACGATGTAAATTACTTTCTCACCAAATAGCTTTCCGAAGTTCCTTGCGTATCCCTCTAACTGCTTAAAGTCTGCTTCATCGAAGCCTATCTTAGCATCTATAAGGTACCACTAACACAGGTGTCATTCTTTTAAGATCACTCCTATGCTGGTATTCTCCTTTATAATCACTATACCAGGTCGTACATACTGCCTTGAGGGAGGTAATTGTTTGACAGGCTTAAAATACGCAGAGATAAATCCTTCGCAGACTACATCCAACCACTTTTTAGGTGAGAACTGGAACAGTTAGAGTCTCTACTACAGCCGTGGAGAAGCCTGAGGCATGATCTAGGGACTCAGATCTTTGATCTTATAGACCATTATGGTCTTTTTGCCCTTTAGCTTCGTGTAGAAAAACTCCATGCATGTTCCAGCGGAGACGCGGGGCGTATAGGCAACTAGAATGTCACATCGCTCAATATCCTCGAGATCTCTCTTAATGAATCGAAGGCTGAATGCTCAGTTTTATCAGCTTTATAAATAACTCCTTCACGAAGCCAAGGATCAATAGGCTCAAATCCGCAACGTAAGCATATATTCCGAGTGATCTCCCTATAAGATTAATCAGACTCCATCCCTTGTACAGGCCCCGAAATAAATACTCTCTTCAATCACCTAACACTCCAATAAAGAAAATGCATGATTCAGCTGATTATCAGTCTAGAATCCCTTCAGACTTTAGTCTTCTAATGGCCTTTTGCACTTGGGCGGCGCCTATTATGAAGCTTGCGTTATTTCGCACCCAGTACTCATTCGTGAGGTACGCGTATGTCCAGCCCCAAACGTCCATGTCTATCAGCGGATAATCTACTGGAAGTCTATCTGAAACAATGAAGTTTGCGGTTCTAAAGTCGCCTATGTCGAATTTCTTCCCATCCCCGCCAACTATTCCATTTAGGATTCCCCCTGGAACAACTCCATCCTCATGTCCTTCAATGAAGCAGTATCTGTGATGATAGCAGCCCGGTCCTCTTCCAACACCAGCCATTAAGGATACGTCCCGAGGATTGAAGCCTAGAATCCACTGTATCTGATGCTCAGCCATTCTCAAAAATTTAGGGTCGTTGAATAGCATGCTTGCAGTCGCCAAGCCCCAAGCATATGACCCGAGGAATCTGCTTGAAGGATGCCTCCCGAGATTCCTAGGATTTCCCTTCTCATCTAATGTGCCGACCTGACCGAAGGGTGAGAGATAGGTCAATGAAGCCACGAGATCTATCCACCGCTTAAATGCATTCAGAGATCTCCTCTTTAGATTCTCATTCACATCGAGATTCGCGAATTCGTATAAGCCGATTACATGGTAGTCGCAGAAAAGATACTTCGATGCTCGATTTCTGTCAATGTAGAAGTATCCTCTCTCATCCTGTAGCGGCAGTATTTCCTTTACGCACTTTTCTGCGGTTCTAAGATATTTCCTATCCTCCAGCGCCTTGTAGAGCTCGATGCTCAGCATCAACAATGAAGACTGAAAGTTAAGATATCTCTGAAGATCAGAATCTGAAGGCTTAGAATCCATAATGTAATCATAAACCTCCTCTGCTATACTGATATACCTATCTGAGACATGCCTATTGTATCTGAGGATACTCCTTCCAAGCTTAGCTAGAGACATTGCCACTTGAGCTCTGAAAGTATGACTTGGAGGATAATAACTTAATGTTTGCTTCAAAGTGACTATTCTCGAAGGTTCCTTCTCTGGTGAGCCAAGCCACACGCATACATTCTCAAGCGGCGGAAACTCATCTGAGAGAGCAAAATTCTTTGTGGACGTGAATACTTGAAGAAAAGTCCCTAACCTCTTATAGTATACTTTGCTGAAGTATTCGCCCTCCCAGAGAGCCTCCTCTAGAACCTCATGTGCCTCCCTTTCATACCCAAACTCTAAGAGAATCTCAGCGAGAATAGTTAATGCCCAGACTCCATAGGCGCCGCTTCCAATCCATTTTCCATAATCCCCAGCATCATGCCATCCTCCAGTTGCGTCCATTTTAGTTCCATCATCGAGTATTATCGCGTCCTCAGTGTGGCAAGCTCCATGCCACCCGGGAACCTCGGTTCCACACCGCTGATAATAGAACCATTTAGCCGCCTTCAATGCCAAATCCAAATAAAGATTCTTCTTTATTTTGAAGATGTAGGATACTGCGGTCTCATATCGCTTTGGAATCTTAACTTCTATCCAGTATAGGCCCTCCCTCTTGAAGTCTGTAAAGTCAAGCTTATAATTGTTCCCGCCCCAAGGGTGGAATCCCCACTTCTTGAAGTCTCCTCTGTAGACTATGGATGGTACCGCGGGCGGCTGCTTATTCGTAGTTACATCGATTATCTCGAAGTGACCGGAAAGATCCACATTATTAGCCCATAATATGGCCTCCTTCGTCCCATCAATATCGTATCCAGCATGACAGACTATGGGCTTAATGAATTTCTGGGCTATAATTTGACCTTTTGCTGGCGGAGACCAGCTCTCAAGCTCCTGCCTAACCCTCCTAACAGTTCTAGCCTGTGATAGATCAAAGAATAATTCCTTCACCAAAGCGATCACCAACGGTAGGCTATATACATAGTATTTAATATTTATGAACTATAGCAGGCTATATACATAATATTTAACATTTATACTCTTCCATATACAATTAAATTACAAATTTTTTAATATATTAGTAATTTGCATTAACATTACAAAGTTGAGATAACTCACATGAGCTTGAACTTTCTAAGTAATTCTTTAGCATATCTGTATGCCTTCAAGTAAGTTCTGCTCTTCATCAATGACTCAAGAAAGTCCTCGTAAGTCCCTTCATTATAGACCTCTATAATCCTCCTTATGAATTCGTCCCATACAATACTATTGTGTAGAACTCTTGCACTATAGCTCTTTTTGAACAGATCTATTAACTCTCGAGGTTTACGACCTTCACAGAAACCACATTCACAGCTCCAAGTCTTTATCTCATCAACTTTGAACGCCTTCCCCCTCAGGTCATACACCGTTCTATTCGCTAGAGCCGCTCTTATAGGGGTTGATCCGTCAGCACTAGTAGCGCCTACATAGAATACCAATGCTAGTAGTCTTAGACTTCCTACTCCACTGGCATGGAATTTTATATCAGGACCGCATGCAACTCTCGCAGCAACTATGACTTCTACTATACGCTCATATGCTTGTGGAAGAGGACTCCCTCTTAAAAAGCCAGCAAAGCCAGCTCCAAATTCTGTAAATCCTACTTCTGACGCCCTCTTATACCACTCTAAGGCGTCGTCGAATCTTCCAACTTCGTAGCAACAGTAAATCGGTATGTCTAAGTCTAGTAATTCTCTTAACTCTAGGGAGAGCCTTAAGCTATTCTCAAGAGCTTCATGCCTGAGTTCTCTAGGGTAATTCCATATGTCGTAATACTTACCATATAGTCTTGGAGGAATGTTTAGGCTCATTATTCCATCTACATTGCATACCTTTGCTAGCTTCTTTAACGAGGATATTATCTTGGATGGAGACCTTTCTTCGGGTTTTAAGTTCCACCAGTTTCCTGAGTGCATCCAAACGTGTTTATAACCCTTGATCTCGGCTAAAATACGTCTGCTAACTCTCTCAAAGCCTACGGTTACAGGGGTATCCTTATTCAGCACAGGATAGAACGTCCGGTAGAAAGTAAACCTCCTCATGCTAAGTAAATTTCCTTACACTGAATATAAATAGTTCTGATATGCTTATAAGAAAGACTGAGAGAGCAAACGCCCATAGTAGACGAATCAGCTTAAGACCTTATTCAGCTTTAGAGAGTGAAATTAACCCCTAGCGCTTAGCTTATAAACAGTACAGAACTTCTTTCATGTAGTCTAGCAGTCCACATGCTTCTTCGTAGTAAGGATCTTCAACTATCTCTCAGAGTAGTGAATAAAGCATAGACTAAGTATTAGGATAAAAGAACTCACTCTTCCATAATGTCTTCGAAGAAGGTATCTCTCACTTTTTTATACACTTCGTAGAACTTTCGCTGATCTAAGAGAATGCTCTTAGGAAATTTCTGCAGGTATTCTATCGCTTTCTTCCATGCTAGCTCATAAGGCACTACTGAGTTTATTTTATCGATTACTTCTCTATCATAGTCTTCAGGTAACTGTTCTTTATCTCCTATCTTGAACCATCCACGTTCAGACATAAACGCTCCCTCATCACCTACATAGACCAACTTCCTCCCCTCCTCAGTTACCGTTTTAACACCCCTCCCTACACCAGTTAGCCTTCTCTCCCGTATCCTGTACTTGCCGTGATACTTAGCCCAAGCATAGAATATCGCTCTATTGAGGCCAAATGACTTTGCCTTTTCAAGGTCTCCAGTCAGGATATAGTACCTAGCGGCTTGAAGAAGACTCATTACCTGAAACCTCCCAACTTTAGCTCTTCTATAACTCTTAACGACTCTCGGCTTTACGGGTTCCAGCACTGTTCTAATTCCTCCAACTCTCTTGAAGTAACCCCCTACCTTTTCCATAGCTTTAAGGGCAAGCGAATCGGCTTCTCCTTCAACGTACTCTCTCCAACTACTATTATGTTTCAAAGTAGCTGGATTAGCCCACTCAAGAGCAAAATCATCTATTTCGTCTGGTTTAAAGCACACAACGGCATAATCTAGAGATTTATGAAGCGACAATGGAGCTGTAAACACTCTTTTCAGATCAATCTGATTCTCAACTTTCAACTGTCTTCCCTTGCTCTTGACATTCTTAACGACTTCAAGTATCTCACGTGAACTCTCCTTAATTATGTACTCGACGACTGAATACGCTATGTCTAAGGGATTGTACTTCGACAGTAAGTCTCTTGAGAAAGCTCTCTCGTGGACCTGAACATGTATTCCCCTTCCAGACCACTTGAGGTATACTGACTTCGAGACGCCTTCTCTTTCAAGCCTCTCAACTATTATCCTGGCTACATCAACTATACTATTCCAACATTCTAATGAGCCATCGATATCCCAAATTGGAGTAGCGTACTTGATGTTATTAGGGCTCTTTACGTCATCTCTCTCCATAATTCTAAAGTAAACGTTGACAGAGGCGTAGAACGTCCTTGGCTTCAACCCCTTAAACCTCTCTAGCAACTTATTCACATCTCCCTCGTTAAAAATACGTAGCGGAGGCCCTGTTTTACTCCAGTAACGGAGGAAAAGGCCTGATGAGGTGTATAGAGCGACCCATCTACTCTTTGAGTACTCCGCTATTTCCTTTTGCACGATGAGTTTTGAATAATATTTGACAATATCATCAAACTCCATCTTCATTTCTCCAACATCACCTACCTAGCTCACGTCTAAGAGAATAGTACTAATGTTTATGAAGCTATCTTGGAAAGTTTCCATATAGTCTATTAGAAAACTACTCAAGTAAGCCTTCGATAGTTTTTGCTAGGTGAAAAACATTGCCTCAATACCGTAATACTAAGACTTCATATAAGTAAGCTAAGGTGATGCATCTATCCTACCTCTATGTTATCTTGATAGCGTATTTACCAGTTCTTCTTAAGTATGACTCCACTTCTTCAGGTCTCACTAAATGTATTTCAAATGGGTGATAGTATGGTAGGTTAAGTCTCTCCTCAATTAACGCCTTGATCCTCCCCCTTTCACTCAATTTCTCAGGGACTCTTCGAGATATTACTAAGATGTCTACATCGCTTCCCGCTACGTAATCGCCTCTAGCGACACTTCCAATGACGTATACTTCGGCTTCAGATATCAGCTCTTTAACAGCATTGGCTATTTCGTGAGCCCACTTCTCCCACTCCTTAAGCATTTCAGCTCTCCGTATCGCTGAGTCCATGAGCCCACTCATCTCTTTTCACCTAGTGTTCTATTGATGATCTCAATAGTCTCTTCAGTTAACTTAACCATATCTTCAGCATCCTCGGCATCATACTCCTTCACGAAATACCCGGCCATTAGGTAGGCGTCTTCGAGAACTGAAAGCCTAATTCTATTGGCCTTAACAAACTCCTCTAAATCCTCGGATCCTAAAAGTCTATTAAGCTCGCCTAAAAGCCTCCTCACGCTATGGGTTCTAGGGTAATCGCCTAAAACTTTAAGCAAGACGAATTTCAGGTATAGTTGAAGCGATTGCTCGGCTAGAAAACACGCAATATCGAAGGCTCCTCTTTTTAAAGCTATCCTAGCTTCCTCTAAAAAGTCCAGAGCCCTCTTCCTAAGAATCTCTGTCTCGACTCTACGAACACTCATCTCATAGCTTTACTTCAATCCATTATTTAAATATTGTATAACAATTTGCCACTCTCATAACGCGTTTCCAAGCGTATTCTATCTCTCTACTTTGTCGGAAACTGACAGAAGTTGCTGACTTTAAATAAGGCCTAGAGCCTTATTATGATCAACTAATACTCCCTTAAAATGCCTGGGAAAAGGAGGACTTATACGATTACCGTACTTACCCCTTCTTTCTCTGCTACCTCTGCTTGCTTGGTGTCCGATGTTATCAGTTCTACGTTCAACTCTCTAGCTAATGCTACAAATAACGCATCGTATACTGTTATTCTATTCCTTACCGCTATTTCGAAGGCTTTAGAAAGATATTTTTCCTGATTAGCTATCTTAATTACATCAGCCTCCAATAGGTCAGTTATTATTTTATTAGCATCACTAGCACTCATTTCATTTCTAAGAACCTTTTTCCAGAGAGCATTTGCGACTTCTTTTACTGAGAGATCAAGGCTTATAACTCCTCCTAAAATTAGTTCTCTAACGGCTTTCCAACCCTCCTCTTTTGAAAAGAACTTCACTAACGAGGAGGAGTCAATGACCCTCACGGTCTTCCCTCACACTTCTTACCGAAAAGCCTTTTTCGCTAGGTTTTACCCTGCTTAAGATCCTATCCCACTCTTCTACTTTCCTTCTAACTCTGATCTTCCAAGCTAACTCTTCTAGATATTTCTTGACCTCACTAGATATGTTCACTCCCGCTCTTTCAAGCTCCTCTTTAATTTCCTTTTTGATCCTCACACTTATAACCGTAGACATCAGTATTCACTAGTGTATACACTCATATAAACATTACTGACTACACATAGATAACTAGAGATAGAAGTAGTTATCGAAATGTAAAGTAGTTGAAGTGTAAATTATACTCTGAATCGCTCCAACATCTATATGGAAAGCCTATAGACCATATTTCATACTCCTATACATAGCTCTACAGCTTTTATATGGGCATACAGTATCTTACCATGAGACACAATGCATCATGACCCCTTTGACAGTATTAGGAACCCTATTAGAAGAGAATACCTAAGGACAGCTTTTAGTATAATTAAAAAGATATTTGACGATTCCCTAATCAGCTTTGCGATATATGGAAGTGTAGCAAGAGGAAATGATAGGCCTGAAAGTGACAATGACGTACTTCTGATACTTGATACCGACATGGAGTTTCACGAGAGATGCTCTCTCCTTGCAAAAGCCATGCTCAAGCTGTATGAGACAGAAGCCTTTAAGGAAATGGTTAAGAAGGGCTACAATA
>Ga0190310_1000154_pt1 | contig 25749 bp, 27 predicted proteins | sample 48700778_MG_FD_165059 | JGI IMG/M metagenome (GOLD analysis project Ga0190310, IMG submission 165059) | Hydrothermal vent sediment bacterial communities from Southern Trench, Guaymas Basin, Mexico - 4870-07-7-8_MG | ecosystem: Environmental > Aquatic > Marine > Hydrothermal vents > Sediment ... | reverse complement strand
GTTTAATATAAAAAATAAAGGGGTTATTATTAACCTAAGTATCTCATTAATGCGGTTCCACTATCTAAATCTATTATCGATCCGCTATACCCCCATATTATAGCCTTGAAGCCTAGATATTCAGCGAGTCTATTATTTAGAATTAATATATTATGATAGAATATTCTGACGGTGTCCCCCTCGTTAAACTCATCCCTCACATCACTCCATTTAACCACTCCATACCCGGCTTTATACCATTCAGTTTCTTGTCCGACTATTACCAGAATATTGTGTCCATGCTTATTAATTGCCATATAATTCTCTCCTTTATATACTATCTTCCCATATATGCCGAAGTAATTTCTGGTATGCATCCATCTAGATGTATAACGATTTAATACTCTAGCTCTAAATACGAGGATGTCATTCTGCTTTAATCCAAGTAATATGTTGAGGCTTCTGTCGCCTTTCTCTATTGAAAGCATGGCTATAAATGCGTCTCCCTCACTAAGCTGTCCATATACACTGCTCCAGTCTCCACGCTTAATTAACTCGCTATCTATATAGATCCAGCCGCCATTAGTCGATAATGTACCACTAAATACATCACTCTCAATAGTTATATTACTATTAGTTATGGAGGTTATCGTCCCATTAAATATTCTAACATTATATTTAACTCCTTTATATTCAGAAGCTGTATCATCAGAGGATGATGCTTCAGCAAGTACATTGCTACTATATAATGTCACGCCAGCTATCGAAGCAACTATCAATACTGTTAACACAATAAATATTAGATATTTACTCCCCTGATTCATAATTCATCACTATAATAAAGAGTTTCATTACCTAATTAGGGAATTAACGGTAACAAACCGGGAAAAACCGGGATAGAATATAGTTAATGTCTAATATACTCTATATAGGCTCGAAAATAAAGCTAGAGTATTAAATCTGTTTAATATTGAGATATAGATTGAACCATCTAGAGATAATATCATTAATGTTGCATTTACCACGTAGCTGTTAGGCTTAATTAATAGAGACGTAAACCCTGAACAGCACTAAAGTTTTGACTAGTCAAAATAACTTTGTCAGCAACAGATAAACTGTTTAGATAACTATCTTGAGACAGAAGCTTTATCTTCGGAATAATAATAACAGCTGTATCCACTAAATAGCAACAGTAATCCAATTATAGCAAAAATCTTATATTTCTCCATAATGCCCACCACTAAATAGATTTAGTCCTCTTTCACGAACACGAAGATAGCAATTATTATTCCTACAGCAAATAACAGCAATAATACTCAGCTTCCACTCGACAAGTCGAATAGGCTTTGTGTACTTAAACTAGTTAAACCCAAAGACACACTTAATTCACTCTGTTTCCAATTCCGGTATCCTATCACATCGCTACCAGCAAAATAGCCTTATGTTTTAAACTTAATTCCTTCCCAAACGTACCTCATCAAAAATAGAATTAGTCTTCTTCATAGAATCTATCTCAAATTATATATCCGATAAAAGCAAGTGTTCCATATATGACTGCTAATGTTATAGATTGAATAATTAACTGTGTAGCTGTAGTTGTAGTTAGAGATCGTGTTTGATACTTGACCTATTATAGGTATCCAGTTGTTACTGCCGGATTACTCTTAATATCGTCTCCATAACTCTAGATAAAGTTGATATGTGTTGTACCCGGCTAACGATAAAATAGATATTAAAAATGTTTTAGCGTTAGAACACATGTTTCTCCATCCAGCTACAAATTAATTGCAAAACTAATTAGATATTCATACGTTTTAGTCTTCTCACAATACTTATAGAATATTAATGCCCAGCACTAATCAAAGCCACACTAATATACCGCATTGGATTAAAGCCCTCAGGATTCTTAACATAAAATACCGTTAGTGTTACTGGTTCAGCCCTACTCGAGTAATCAAGTCTAACTAACACCCTATAGCTTCCACCTTCAAAATTAATTGTCTTACTATATTTATTGCCGCTAATCTTATCCAGAAACATGTTTTTTAGGGTTATCAGCCATATTCCACTTACAGCTTTATAGATCGTTACAGTTACATACCTAACGTATCTATCAACCGTAACATCAACCTTAACACTATACTTATTCTCAAACATATGTCCACATTCAATCTCTTTATCATCTATACAAGCAACGCCTTTAGGAGACGACTCCAAAAACAACATAATTAGTTAAGTATATGTTTCCATCGCCAATCCACTTAAGCTTATAATGTACGCCTCTAGTCGATCTATGGATATAACCTTTATAGTCATATTCACTTAAGCTACCGGAGACAAATGATAGTTCAATAACCCCGGATTCCCCGCCAACAGCTGAATACCTAAGCTTTACACTACTAAACTCTTCTTCTGACGTCACTAGAGCTGATACATATATATTGATAAGGCGATATTATCCGGTCTATTTGAGTTTCGATATTAGCTTTCCATCTATACATGGATATTCAAATGGCGGTAAAACAGAGAATAAGCTGAATATAGGGTAAACCATCGAATTAACCGAAAGCAATAATCCAACAATAATAACTGCGATACCAAAAAAGTCTCTGACATACTAAATAATAGATTTAGTCGGTCTCGAACCACTCAGTATAATTTATTAGTTTCACTAGTTCATGCTGAAATATAAATAATAAAAAGAAACCTATTGCGGCTAATACATATCCAAATCCACCTGCAACCCAGTTAAATAAACTTATAATATAAACCTTAACACTATCGGGAATTAATTCAGGTAAAATAAGTTCTAAAGTTTGACGGAGAAACATAGAAAATCATAGCGCCAATAACACCGCTAATAACCATATAGATCTTAGCCCAAAAACTCACCACATAAAACCCTAGTAGCAACTGAAAAACAACGTAAAACAATAAAAAGAATATCGATATATGCGAAAGATCAGTTGCAATATTCATACCAGAAAATAGAGTTTAGCTACTAATGCGATTTACTCTCTTCACACTATTAAATAAAAATTATAAATTATATGTTATACGTTAAAATCCACTAAGAACATAAAAAACATAAAAAATTTAGATTTAATCAAAATGATATTAAAGGAAAAAATATTTAAATGGTGACTCTGTTGTCTGATACACATTTAAGATCGATAGTTAAGGCATTCTCATGGAGGATATCGGCATCACTATTAACACTCATTATCTCCTACATATTTACATTAAATATCGTAATATCCAGTGGTATAGCAGTAACTGAATTCATAATGAAAATTATTTGGTACTATATTCATGAGCGAATCTGGAATGCCATTAAATGGGGTACTAACATGTGATTTATAATTTAATTAAGAAACAACTAATCTTCTCTTCCTCTTCTAAATAAACGATAAACTGCTAAAAATTACACTAGTTGGAACCCAGTCGGCTAACGGAGCTATTTCAATCATCCCACCTAGCATGACCAGATCCCAGGATACTGCATATAATATTCCAGGTCCAATTATATCGATGAAGCCCTCTACTCCCTTTTATAATCCCTTAATGCATAAAGTTTCTGGAAGAAAATTAAAAATTGAATAAATTATTTCTTATATGCGGCCGCCGGGATTTGAACCCGGGATCTCCGGCTTGGAAGGCCGACGTGCTACCAGGCTACACCACGGCCGCAACTCCTATTTTTAATACTTCAAAAACAGTTTATATATCTTTATGATATTAATTTCTTATCCATTCATCTAGTTTATGGTTGGCATCACCTAGTCTCATAACTAATGTATTTTTTACTATTTTATTGATAATCTCATACACTGAATTATGATAGTGTATAGGTGAGATGCCCACCGTAGCCCTTGTGCTTATATGTAGGGTGGTTCTCTAAGCCCTATAGACCTTGATGCTTTATGGAGGGGTTGGACGGTAGCATTAATTAATTCTTTCCTTGGATATTTAATTATTTTTTATTCAAATTATTGCATGCTGTGGATTAATTGAATATGTGCTAAATGATATATTTTATTTATTTTATTCAATTTAATCCCTTATTCTAATATATTAAATGGTTGATGTGAAGGTTGGTATTATTATATCGGAGAGTGACGTCAGGGATATCGGTGTTGAGGCTGCTGCAGAATATGCTAAGTCTATTTTAGAGCATTATATTAATGTAGGGCTGAGGAAGTTTTATATTATAATTCCCGAGACTGGTAGATACGCTATAGTGGGTAGGGTTATTGACTCTGGATTACATAAGGAGGTGGAGGTCGTATTTAGAGAGATATATGGTGAGGATGGTGGGGGAGGACTACTTTCTCTAGTCCCATTTTTATATTATAGTGAGAAGATGATTGTAAATGAGATTAGATATTTTTTCAAAGATTATTTATATGAATATTATGTTGATCTACTTGATAAGACTGAATATCCTATCATATTCTTGGGTAAAACCGTAGATCCACCATATGCCAAGCTACAGGGTGATAGGATATTATATTTTGTTAAGACTCTGAGGGATATTGTAAAGTATGGTTACATCGGATTGTCAATCTTGACATACCGGTTCTTCAACTTTATCAGCGGGGAACATTTGATATACCCGGATCTGCATGTGAGAGAGGCTACAGAACTATTTAATTTATATTTGTCTAAAGGAGGAATTCTCAAGGCTGAGATCTTGATGGATATGGAGTGGAGTAGGCTCTAGTCTAATAGAATTATACCGGCCTCCTTAAACCAACCTATCTTAACCTCGTCACCACTATTATATACTTCTTCACCACGTCGATATGGCTTGAATATCATGAGCTCCCTATCCTTATCAATTAACACCCTGTATTCGATATATGACCCCTTAAATATTGAGAATGAGACTTGGCATTCAATACATTATCACTATTCAAGTCTCTCTTCGATATTTCTAGTCAATTCCAGATAGCTCCAGAATATCTATCTAATAATATGGTGTATTATATAGAGTACTGATACATTTACATTTATAAATTATATCACCTCAATAGAAATACGTCACCTCTTAACAGCATATACACCAAGTAAATCCCTTCTTTGATGTACTTTAAACCCGACCTTCGTAAGACGTGATGCTACACCACCTGATATATTTAATCTTCTCCTCTTATAACCTACTTTACCAGTATAGTGAAATAGTCTACCGCCCCTCCTTAAAACCCTATATAACTCGCTATAAAACTCTCTACTATATAACTCCCCCGCCCTAGATAGTCTAGGTGGGTCATGTATAATTACATCGTAATAATTGTCTGGAAGTGTCTTAATAACCTCTGCAGCATCACCTAATATTATTTTAATATCCTTCAACTCACTAGACCATGGATTGTATGATGCAATCTCAAGTATATTCTTATCTACCTCGATCGTCAATACATTCCCACCCCTCCTATATGCATTTATAGCGGTATATCCAAGTCCCGTACATATATCGAGGACTTCATCACCACCATGAATATTAAGTACAGATACCTTCGAGTATGCATCTCTCCATGGATCTATATCCACGACCCTATGCATCTTAATCCCACTAACCTCGACTGTAGGAGCCTTATCCATTGCAACTGGATACAATTTATAGTAGAAGCTTCCTCTAAAGAATGCTATCGGATAAACTTTATCACCATCTAATGCATATACAAAGCCTCCCCTAACTAGGGAATTTAAATGCGTTAAATCATATTCAAACCCCCTCACTCGAATTAGATCATCCTCCCTACAAATCGATTCATAATCATACCCAAGAGATAATGTTACTCTAATCTCCCCACTATACCTTGAAATATATTTAATCAAGTCTCTTGTAACTACTGGGAGATCTTTAAATCTATACTTGTAAATTTTATACATTCCTAGGATAATATAGCCACATTTAATTGTTTAAGATTTAAATATTATATTAAGCATGGTACTAAAACTATATAACACCCTCACTGGAGTAAAGGAGGAGGTTAAGCCGATTAGAGATGATAATACAATTAGAATGTATATCTGTGGACCGACTGTATATGATGACTCACACTTAGGGCACTTCAGAACATTTATCTTCTATGATGTTCTAGTGAGGTATCTAATTCATAAAGGGTATAATGTGATACACGTCGTTAATGTAACGGATATCGATGATAAGATTATAAATAGGGCTAATGAAGAGGGTGTGGATTATAAGGTGATATCGGAGAGGTATTTAAAGTCTTTCATTGAGGATTGGGTGAGTCTGAACCTACTTCCACCCTATGTGATGCCTAGGGCTACATACCATATTAAAGATATGATTAAGATTATAGAGGGTTTAATGAAGAAGGGCTATGCATATCAGGCGGATAGAGATATCTACTTTGATATATCTAGATTTGGTGGTTACGGATTAATCAGTAAGCAGGATATCAACGAGCTTATAGAGGGATACCGCGTCGAGGTTAGGAGGGGGAAGAGGAATCCACTCGACTTCGCGTTATGGAAGGGATGGAGGGAGGGAGAGCCTTATTGGGATAGCCCATGGGGGAGGGGTAGGCCTGGATGGCATATAGAGTGTACTGCGATGAGTATAAAGTTCCTAGATCCACCATTCGAGGTACATGGTGGTGGAGAAGATCTGAAGTTTCCACATCACGAGAATGAGAGGGCACAGTCTAATGCATATTTAGGTTATGAAGTCGCTAAAATCTGGACTCACGTAGGATTATTTAAGTTAGGAGCTGAAAAGATGTCTAAATCCCTTGGAAATATAATTAGGATTAAAGACGCCTTGAAGAGATATAATCCGAGTATAATTAGAATCTACTACATCACCACACATTACCGTAAGCAGCAGATTTTCAGTGAGAAGAAGCTTGAGGAGGCTGAGAATATCTATGAGAAGATAGTTAGAGTCTATAACCATATTATCGATGGATTGAATAAAGCTGACGAGGGTAATAAGATGGATTTCAGTAAATATAAGGAAAAGTTCTATAGCTATATGGATGACGACTTAAATACTTCATCAGCATTAAGTACATTCTTGTCATTCCTATCTGAAGTAGAGTCGTATCTAAGGAGGGAGAAGAAGTATGATTATAGTACATTGATAGACGCATTAGATTTCACTAATAAAGTACTCGATATATTTGGTCTAAAGATAGAGGTTAAGAGACTCGACTATGAGAAGCTGGTCGAGTTAATTATAAATGTTAGGAAAGAGCTTAGAAGTAGGAAAATATATGATTTATCAGATTATATTAGGGAGGAGCTTAAGAAACTGAATATTATGCTGGAGGATTATGGTGAGGAGACGAGGTACTACATCTTATAAAACTCCTCTAATAAAGCCTTTATCAATAATGGTAGGATTACCGTAGCCTCACCCCATACACTAACCTCCCTTCCAGTCATACTCACCTTCCCCCACGTAACAGCCTCAGATAGTCTTGCACCAGTTAGGCTTCCATCGAACTCGACTCCCGTAGTTATCTGAATAGCTATATCCAAGCCTCCTCTAAACTGATTCCACCAGAGTAGATGGTGTTTGGAGATTCCTCCCCCAATTATAATTGCACCAGTCTTCTTCGCATCATATACATAATTCGATATTAGAGTCTCATCCTCAAATAAATCGATCTTAAAGTCTCTATGAAACTGTTGGAAGATCCATATCTGATAACCTACTGCACCGTCATAGGGACCGGGTACTATAACTGGTATCTTATTCCTGTATGCCCAGTATAGGAGGCTATCCTCCTTACCGATAAACTTGCCTAGACACTCGACCAACTTATACATTCCAATCGATTTAAAACCCTCTTTATAGAGTGTATCGAGAAATATCCTCATCTTCTCCTCTATAATTATTCCATAATTCTCGATTGGGATGAAGACATTACCTAGTCTATGTATATTATGCTCCTTCAAATACCTATCATCTACGTAGAATTCACCATGGTAATAATCCTTGAATGACCTAGCTAGATCATGGTCTAGAGACCCGCATGTAGTTACAATTATATCAACCATCTTATTCTTAACCATCGACCTCAAGACGCCTCTCAATCCAGTCGCCACTACATCAGCTGGGAAACTTAGGAATATCGTATATTCATCACGATTTACATACATATCTCTAACTATCTTATAGGCCTCACCCAATTTCTTAGCCATGAAACCTCCTGAATCCTCATATTGAGCTAGTAGATCTCTAAAATCCTTAATCGACTCAAGGTCAAAATCATTAACTACCCTCTTATTTATACTCATATCTAGATAATATGTTAGGTTAGAGGCTATATATTTAGAGAATGGTCAAGGCTTTATTAAGCCTCGTCAAGACTCTATGCCCATCTGACGTAACTAATACCATATCCTCGATCCTCACTCCACCCAACCCAGGTATATAAATCCCTGGTTCTACAGTAATTACAAAGCCTTCATCCAAAACTGTATCATCATTCTTAGATAATCTAGGCTTCTCATGAATCTCAAGACCTACCCCATGTCCAGTTGAATGAATAAAGTATTTCCCATAGCCAGCCGACTCGATAATGGATCTAGCCTTCTTATCTACATCACTCGCCTTAACACCCGGTTCAATAATATCTATAGCTGATACCTGTGCATCTAATACAGTCTCATATATCTTCCTCAACTCGCCTTTATAGATCGTCTTGAAGAATACCGTCCTGGTCTCATCACTATAGTATCCATTATAAGCGGCTACATAGTCAAATACAATCGGGTCGCCTACCTTAATGGTATTTTCACTAGCCCTCCAATGTGGGTTTGCAGACGCATACCCAGACGCGACTATTAGATAGTCATATACCTTATCCGCCCCAGCACGATACATTTCACACATCCCATGTAAAGCCAGCTCCTTCTCGGTGATACCCTCGACAACCTTCTTACTAGACTCATATATCCCATAGTCTACGATCTCAGCAGCCTTTTTAATCCTCTCAACCTCGTATCTAGTCTTTCTAAGACGTAGATCCATCAATTCACTCGAGATGTCAACTATATTATCTTTTGAGAATATACTTTCCAATGTCTTTATAAAAGATGCGGATACGCTATTGAATGCGATTCCTATCTTAGACTCTGCATCTATAACTTCCTTGATAGAATCAACTAAATTCCTAGACTTTAGGTTTATATAGTCGCCTTCGAGTGAGCCCCCATAAATATAGATTTTATCTAGCCACGAATATTTATGCGCCCTCTCACCCTCCATAACATTCACTATCCCAAATAGCTCCTCCCTCTTCACATCAACTACAATTAGGCTATAATCTATCAATGTACCTGATAGGTATCTTATATAAGTCTCTTGGCCCTTATCAGTCTCACCATATCCAAATATATAGTCTATTCCGGTACCAGAGAACTTCTGGAATAATCTATCAAACCTCTCTAAATCCTTATCAACCATATTCTCAAGAATCTAAATATTTAGGTATTGATTTAAATCTCTATTGGTATGAGGATTAGGGAATTTCAGATACATATTTGGAATATTTATAAGGAGCATGATAGTAGGAGGGGAGTTGAAAATACACTCAAATGGTTCTTAAGTGAGGTATATGAATTTACAAAGGCTGTTGAAAAAGGAGACTTAAATTCCATTAGGGAAGAAGCTGCAGACGTCCTTGCATGGCTATCAAGCGTACTAAATTTATTAGGTATTGATTTGGAGGGGGCTGCATTAGATAGATACGGTAGAGGATGCCCAAAATGTAATTCAATACCATGTAAATGTAATTACCGGGATAAGCCGGGTAAGGATGTCGAGTGTATCACAAAAAACCAGTTGTAACTCTAATGTTATCTACGCCGACTAAATTCGATTTAGTATATAGATCCGTATCCCAAGGCTTAACCCATACTCTTTCGCCAGCTAGACCGATTAAATTCCTGAATACATCAATAATGTTCATATTAAGCCTAGCCCCGATGAAACATCCTCTTATCGAACCCTTCCTAATATAGAACCCTATATCACGTTGGGTTGATGAGAATGTACCTTCCCTGATATTTGCAAAACTTGTGTTCCAAATATTTGTAACTAATATACCCTCCTTAACCTCATTAAATAAATCATTTACATCCATATGCTCCCCATCCAGGATTAAAGTATAGGGATATGGATATTCTGGACCTGCATGGCCTGTCGACTCCTGCTTAAAGACACCTCCATATAATATATTTAATATGTATGAGGAGAGGACGCCGTCTTTAACTAAGTATACCCTCCTCCTCTCGATACCCTCCTCATCAAATAGACTTGGATACGGATTACCCTCCTCCTTAGGATCATCATATATGTTAATAGGTTTACTAGATATCTCTTCACCAAGGAGGTCTATGAATGGAGAGTATCCACTGTATATCGAGTACCCTGATAACAGGGTGCCGAGGTAATGTAATATATTTGAGAATGCGAGTGGAGTGAATATAACTTTATGTACAGACTCTTCTACATGCTCTACATTATAATTTATACTTGCATACTCTCTAGCCTCCTCAAGGAGACTGTCATAGTTAAGCTTACTTAGACTAGTTGCAGCCCTATTTAAGGTATAAGTGAAACCTTCGTCTTTAAACCCCCTTAAATTAAGTAGTACAGAAGTTAATTTATATTCCCCCTCCCTCCCATATGAAGTCTTTATAATATGCTTAATACCTTTTATAGATATTGATCCAGATACACGCTCAAAAATCTCACTTAGATCATCCATAAAATGAGTTATGTAATCGATGGAGGCATTTACATTAAATACGCTTGGGTCATACCCTCCAGGATATACATCGTATAACTCAATCTTATTAGATGGCGGCGTATATTTAATGCCCCTTTTACTGGATTTAACAGTCTTCACAACATTCTCCAAAACAGATTTATAGTCTTCATAAAGTCCTTTTATCACTGAGGTCATTACATTATATCCATTTGATAGAACCACTTTAATCATCTGGTCAACAGAATCTTTAACTAAGTCTATACGGTTATTAGAGATTCTAATAGTATATCTTATCGCTACATATCCATTCAATGCAATATATTTTATACCCTGATCCTCAAGCCACTTATATACATTATCCATATAATCAGACAAGTAGATACTATATAGGTCGATGCTCATCAAGTCACCTCCTTAAAACCCTGATTTTAGTTATGAGCATATGCGGACCACCTATGTTAACAGGGATTCTCTGGATCGGCTCTCCCTTAATACATATTAATGGGTATAGGCGTAGGTCGTCTCCCAATGCCTTAACACTTTTCAAGATTATATTGCTAGTCGTCTCGATTATAGGGTATTTAAGGGGATTCTTAATCTCACCACCATCGATTAAATAGGCCTCGAAACCCACGTACCTCTGGTTCACACCCTTATCATCGATACTCCATTCACTAACATTCTTTATATATATACCATATCTAGCTTCTTCAATAAGCTCCTTAAACCCCCTATCCCCAGGCTCGAAATAGGTTACACCCATCCTTACAATGGGTTCATCCATATAAGATTCGGCTCTAGCCGAGGCATTACTAGGTATTCCATATATTGAGGCTGTATATCTATTATGTAGAAACTCTGATATTATACCATCCTTAATTAAAGTCCTTCTTCTAGTCTGTATACCATCATCGTCATACAGGTAATATCCGAATAGTGATGGTAGAGTCGGGTCATCATATACATTAACCCCTTCAGAGGCGATCACATTATTCAAATCATTTTTAGATACATAGGACTCGCCTAATTGACCACCCTCCATGCCTAATACCCTATCAGCTTCGAAAGCATGCCCAACAGCATTATGGGCTATTAAACCGGATAATTCATTACCTATGACAATATTATACTCTCCATCTTCTATATTAACAGCTTTAAACGCGATGTTATACATCGTATCCAAAATACTCTTTACATCACTTTTTAGAGACTCATACTCTATCGACTCGACCCCCCCGGAACCACCTAGAAAACCATCCCTACTAATATATTTATCCCCTGCCTTAGACACGAGTCTATAGTGAAGCAGTATCCTAGGAATCTTAGAATATACCTTAACCCCCTCTGAAGTAGTTATATACTTCTCCTCTATAAATGCATGTATATTGAATATCCGGGTTAAGACGTCTATCTTGGCATACTCCTTAATCTCATCATCTAGAGACATTAAATCGCTGATCAACTCATCTTTATAATCTATAAACGGCTTATCCTCCTTAACAACATGGCTTATATCGGTTGACTCAACCTCATACAATGTTACATACCTAAACTTATCCTTAGAATATGCTTTAGCCTTAGCTAAAGCATATTCAACCCTATTTTTAACGGATTCAAATGAAAAGATATTGGTTGAAGTATGTATATTAACCCCCTTATAAATTAGCTTAGCCCCTAAACCATTAGTTCTATTGATTGAAGTCGATGCAACTTCACCATTTACTATAGAAATATTATATGCAATTACATTTTGATATCTAGCTATAACTATATCGAAATTACGTGCTAATCCATATTCAACCATATACTCAGCTAGATCACTAGGATTTACCATATAGACACCTTACATTCTGTCTAGATTTTTATGATAATATATAATTATTATAGAATATAATTAAATCATTATTTGAAAAATGCGCTGGAATATACTTAGGAAACTATCGATATTTAAATATAATTTTTATATAAGGGGGAGGAATCCCCTACTCGCAGCGATATGGTATTATCTATCTATGGACGAATCTTATGCACCATCTAAAGGATATATAATGAGGGTCATATGCTCGGGTAAGGGGGGCTATGGAAAAAGGTATGATATCGAATTAATAAGTGACCTACATAAGATTAGGTTTGACCATGGATATGTTAATATAAGAGGCTCTAGAATAGACGTATACTCACGTAATTTGGAGAAGGCGATTCAACTAAGGAACCTAGGCCATTCATCTGGATTTAAATACTCTAAAATCATCCTGAATAACGATATTCCTAAGGTCATTATCGAGTCAACTGAAAATATTTTAATTTATCCAGATGAAGATGTCGATAAGCTTCTATTAGATATTTCGGAAGAGATTTTTAATAAAAATTTAAAAAGGATTAAATCTTTATTTAAAAAAATAGAAAAATTAAAATATTAAAAAAGATAAAAATTAAATGGTGAGAAAAAATGGTATTCGACGAAGACATATTTGATGAGATAGATAGGTTGTTTAAGGAGGAGATGAGAAAAATTAGAAAGATGATTACAGAGTTAACGAGAATAAATCCAGATGAGATCAGGGAATTTGGTAAGAAGGGTGAGCCTATAGTATTTGGATTTACATATAGATGGCATTCCGGGATGAATAAGCCTGAAGTAAAGTTCTTTGGAAATGTAAGGCCGGCATCTCCATATGGAATTAAGGTTGATGACGCTGTATCACCAGTATACGATATACTTGATAAGGGAGACCACTATGAGATAGTTGTTGAGTTGGCTGGAGCGAGGAAGGAGGATGTTAAGCTTGAGATGAAGGGTAGGACGATATATATTACAGCTAATACACAGTATAAGAAGTATAGTGCTAATATCCAGATACCGCCCGATGCATCTACAGAGGACATTAAGGCCAAAATGAATAATGGAATCCTGATTATAAATATTCCTAAGGTCGAGAGTAAGGGAGAGAAGAGGATCGAGATCGAGGAGGATTAGGGCTTACGCCACTTAAACATCAGATATATAATTTGATCATCTTCAGGATATGCTATAATAAACCTCTTACGTACTGAAGTAGCTAGTCTACCAGCTCTAACCAGTTCATCACTACTAATTAGTGTATCTGGTTTAACTACATCCACGAGATATGGTGCATGCTCTAAACCAGGTCCCTTCCTATATACTGCGAAATCGACGCCAAATTTTAATCCCGATAAGACGATGAAACCCTTCTTACGTAGATCCCTATACACCTTATATTTATCAAGGAAGTTTTCATATTCTTTAGATGCATATTCTATAAATCTCTCCCTATCTAATTCCTCTCCATCTATATCATATACTTTTAAGAGACCTTCATCCACTAAGTATAGAGACTCTATTAAATCCAGTATCAATGGAGACTCGAAGTCTGGAGACTTAGGCTTCGGAATACCTAATGGCTTACCATAGAACCCTAGCTTCCACAGCTCCCTAGCTTCTTCAGTATCCCATATAATAACCCGCGTATTCAGATATATCCCCTTAAATACTTTCATAACTATCCAATTAGGAATGTAACTAATATATCTGCTACACGCTCCACAGTATCCGCAGCGGATTCTAAACGCTCTGAAATCTCAAGCCATTTAATAATATTCCTCGCCTTAGACTCCTTTCTAAACACCTCACTTAAGGCAGCCCTATAAACCTTATCAACCTCCATCTCAAGCTCGAATATCCTTTCAATAGCCTCTCTCAAAGCTGTAGGATTATAGCCCATTAGATATATTGCCTCTCTAAATGCATCCACCTCCTTGAATAATGTCTCAGCTATCTTATATAGGAGGTCGAGCTCCCACCTATTTAAAGTAGATAGATTCAAATAAACCAGCCTATATGCTGCCCCATCAATCCCATCCACTACATCCCCTACCTTAGCCACTAACTCATATATAGCTACACTATTAGGTAGAAATGGACGCAGCTTAATTATCTCACTCATTATAGTCTTCTGTAAATTCGCTACAGAATTATCCACCTCTTTAATCCTCATATATAGTTCAATAAGCTCCTCCTGAGAACTTGATATAACTCCATCTATTACTTTAACCAATAGCCCTGTTATCTCCACAGCCATTCTGGATAGATCCTGTAAATATGATATGATCTGTCTCCTAGCCTCCAGCTCAGAATCTCTATACATTACACTCCCCATCAAATATAGATATTTTACACTGGTAATAAAATACAAGTTATAAACATACTAATAATGAACATTATCTAATTATATTCTTGTCTACAATGTCCCAAGAACATAATGTTAGTGTAAAGACGGTTAAGGTATATTCCGATGAGTATATCGCATTTATAAACGTGAATGATGCTAGGAGGATCGAGGTTAGGACCGGGGATAAAGTACTTATTTATAATCCAAGTGAAAAAATCGGGGTTACATCAACCGTATTGATTACGGTGGACTTGGCTAGGGAGGGTTATGTACTTATTCCAGAGAATCTAGCTGATGCCCTTAAAGTTAAGGATGGGGATATAGTATCAATATCATTAGCACCATATCCAGAGAGCATTAATTATATTAAGAAGAAGATGTCTGGCGAGAAGCTTGAGAAAGATGAGATCTATAGGATAATTAGGGATATTGTAGATGGGGAGATAGGGAAGACCGAGATCCTAGCATTTACACTCGCTGAGGAATATATTGGAATGGATATTGAGGAGATAGAGGCATTATGTAGAGCGATGTATGAGACTGGCGAAAAAATCGAGTTTAATAGACCTACCTATGATAAACATAGTATCGGAGGAGTCCCTGGAAATAAAGTAAGTTTATTGATCGTCCCCATAGTTGCTTCAGCAGGTCTAACGATCCCCAAGACCTCAAGTAGAGCTATTACAAGCCCATCTGGAACAGCTGATACAATGGAAGTTCTAGCTAACGTGACTTTTACAGCTGAAGAGTTTAAGGAGATAGTTGAGAAGGTTGGCGGTGCATTGATATGGGGAGGCGGGTTAAACCTCGCTCCAGCAGACGATATAATTATAAGGGTTGAGAAGGTTATTGGTATAGACCCTATTCCACAGATGTTGGCAAGTATACTATCTAAAAAGCTCGCCGCAGGAATTAAAAACATGATTTTAGATATTCCGGTGGGTAGAGAGACTAAAATGGAGGGGATGGAGGCGGCCGAGGAATTTGCAAACCGTTTTCTAGAGTTGAGTAAGAGACTCGGTATAAATTCTCAGGTAGCTATAACGTATGGTGAACAGCCTGTAGGACATACGGTCGGCCCTGCATTAGAGGCTTTAGAAGCGCTGGAGGCGTTGCAATGTAAGGGGCCATCGAGTCTAATTGAAAAGGCTGTGGGACTCAGTGGTTTAATACTTGAGATGGGTGGGGTAGCCGCATATGGAGATGGATACGATAAAGCTATGAGTATATTAAAGAGTGGGGAGGCATATAGGAAGATGAAGGAGATTATAGAAGCCCAGGGAGGAAACCCGGAGATTAAGCCGGATGAAATTCCATTAGGAAAGTATAGATATAAGATGTATGCCCCTATAGACGGATACATTACAAGAGTCTCTAATAAGGCTATTAATATAATTGCTAGGGCGGCGGGTGCTCCTAAGGATAAAGGTGCTGGGATAATGTTATATGGTAAGAGGGGGTATAAGGTGAAGAAGGGTGAACCGATTCTAGAGATATATGCAGAGAGGAGCGTTAGGCTTCAAGATGCGATATCCCTACTTAATCAGCTGAGACCCATAATAATTGAGGGAATGCTACTTAAAACTATACCTAGCAGGACATTTTATAGGATTAAATATTAATCCCACGGATTCGACTCACTATAGAATTCCCCATAATAGTTATGTATTAAAATGGGGAAGGCCTCCGGACTAACTATACCGACCTCAGTAATTATCAAGTCTATGTACCTAGGTGGGGTTACATCGAAGGCAGGGTTACGGACCTTAACACCATATTTCTCAATCCAGTTCCTAGGAGCTACTTCATATGGAGACCTTTCTTCAATCTTTATCAACCTTCCGAATAACGTATCTGGACTGAATTTATATGATTCCGATGCGACCATAAACTGGGTCCTAGCTTCATACGCTATTAAAGCGATCTGCGAAGTACCTATTTTATTTACTAAAGCCCCATTAGCAGCTATAGCATCCGCGCCGACGATAACCTTATCAATTTCATTCATAAAGAACCTCGCTGCAGAGTCTATTATCAATGTAACGTTTATACCCTCCTTAGCTAATGTAGAGGCTGTTATACGCCCCTGATACCTAGGTCTAGTCTCAGTTACATATACTCTAATATCCTTACCCTCCTTAAATGCGTGTTTAATCACTGAGATAGCCGCCTGACTATTACAGTGAGTTAATATTGTATCGCCATCCTCAATCCTACCGCTACCTAAAACCCCAATCCTTTTAACGGCATTTAAAGATAGATTGATAAACTCACTCGCATACCCATCCAGCTTATCCTTCAAAATAGCCACATTATCAAGCCCACTTTCATAATCCTTCATAAGCTTATTTAATACATATCTAAGTCCGTTAGGTAGGGATACCGCCGTAGGCCTAGATTCATATAGAACTCTCGCCGCACCCTTAATATACTCGATGTACTTGCTAGGGTCATCACCCTTAAAATATTCACTTGCTATAGTTAATGCCTTTACAGCGGCCCTAGCGATTCTACCAGCACCCCTAATCCTCATATTTATAATACTATCTACAATCCTTCTAAACTCACTTGGATAACTCATTAAAAATAGTTATCTAAAACATAGTTAATAGCCTATATACTCTCCATGAATGAAACTAGTAGATTCGGTAGATAAGTTAATACACTTGTCTTATGAATAGAGAATTTATAGATGTATGTATATAAATAGGGGTCTACAGTAGATAGTAGACATGGTTTATAGGGTACTTTAGATCGGATATATGAGATGTACTCCCTAACCATAGATTCATTATAGTAGTGTGACAACCCTAATCCATACCTCCTTCTAGATAAAACTATCTGTATATTTGGGAAGATCCTCAGGATATTTAATAGAGTCCTCTCTTCACTACGATAGAATTTATAGGCAGATCTAAGTAGAAGTAGACGGATACTTGGAAACTCCTTGAAGTATATCCTCTCATCTAATGTAAGCCTCTTAATAAAACTCGCTAGCGAGACACACTTCACATCTACACCACTTAATATCATCATAGTATATTTATCGACGCATATAGTCTCCGATCCGTATGACCCCAACTGACTAGTAAATTCACTTATTTGTCTCTCCCCATCCATCATCATGAGATTATATAATATACCTGAGTCGGGTCCGGTCAACAAACCTACATTATAACCTACCCGATTCAGATTCTCAAGCATGAATGTAAATACGGGTTTTAATTGATTATATATTAATTCAGGGATATATAATAGGTATTCTCCCTTCTCAACCAGCTTGAGTTCATAATCCTTAATTAGATTAGATAACTGATTTGTATACTCACTAGACTTCTTAAGACTCTGGATCCATTTGAAAACTTGCTCGCCACATAATCCACATCCATCACACCATATCAAGAAGCCTCCTAACTCATCCTTAGAACCATATTTAAATAATTGATATACCGTAATTGGAGATAGTAAATTTGATGGAGTGAATCTTAAGGGGCATTTTAGCGAAGCCTTCATAAAATGCCATACTGAGATCTCTTCCCTATTCATCTGAAACACCTATTAAAGTCTGCATGGAAGGCAGATGTATGTAGATTAATTTATCTAATATCTTATCTATATCATCACGTCTAACCCTCCTAACTTCACCCTTGATATAATCATTATATTTATATATATTTGGGAAAACCTCTAGAAGGGTCTTAATATTGACTCTCTTCACATCACATTTAAAATCCTCTAGATAACTCCTAACGAGATTAAATCCTTCACTAGTATATGTATATGAAACGACTTCAAACTCTCTACCACCCTTAATTATAGATATATCAATTCTAGAATCGATATTACTCACTAACCTACTTAGGAAAGCCGATTCACACACACCATACAGTACTTGTGGTTTAAATCCCTTGTGCATGGGGATTTTACGGAGATGAAGCCTCAATAAGATTACATCCTTAAGAGAGCCTGATGTATATAGGTATTCAATGTATCCATCTTCTCTACCCAATAATGATCTACTATTTAAGTCATAATAGATTATCCTCCTAACCACCTCATCATATGTTAGTGAATACGCTGGAATAAGTAGATTGGTATTGAATAGCCCTCCAATAGATTCGAATGGATTAGGTGGATAGGAGAAATGGATATACATCCTATTATTTAATAGTCTAGTCAGGTATTCGATGTATCTTACGCCTGAGTCGATACTAATATAAGTATTCTTAATAATGATTTTATCAAATCCAGTTAAAATCAATCCTATACCCGTCTTATCCTCCTCATATTTTAATCCAGACCTATATCCAACTGGAATTATATCAGTATCTGAGGGAAGGGACTCTAAATCTTTTAGACTATATATTGTGTATACATCTTCATATGATATATTAATTATACCCTTTAATGTATATCTTAGAAGACTCTTCATTCAATAGAGTAAATTATTTAATACATATATTTAACTCATAATCTAATGGTGATTAGGATGTCGATTGAGAGGAGGTTTGAGAGGATAGCCGCCCACTCACATATAAGGGGGTTAGGCATTAGAAATGGTAGGGCTGAATTCGCAGCAGACGGTATGGTTGGTCAGGTTAAGGCGAGGGAAGCTGCATATATAGTCGTCCAGATGATTAAGAAAGGTAAATTGGCTGGTAGAGCAATATTATTAGCAGGACCCCCTGGAACAGGAAAGACTGCATTGGCAGTCGCCATTGCAAAGGAATTAGGTAAGGACGTACCCTTTATAACTCTAAGCGGGTCAGAGATATATTCCACTGAGATTAAGAAGACCGAGGTTTTAATGAGAGCTATTAGGAGAGCCATTGGAGTAAGGATAAAGGATATTAGAGAGGTTATTGAGGGTGAGGTTAAGAAGATGGAGATCAAGATGGAGCCGCATCCATACAACCCATATCAACAGATCCCTAAGCAGATTAGAATCACGTTAGCGACCACCAGTGAAAAGAGAAGTTTCACCGCAGGCACAGAGATCGCATTATCCTTCCTACAGCAGGGGATTAGAGAAGGTGATGTAATAATGATTGATAGAGAGACAGGTAGAGTCGTCAAGTTAGGTAGGTCTAAGGAAGCTCCTAGAGAGTATGATATTGAGGAGGAGACATACGTAGAAAGACCTTCTGGACCTATCATCAAGGAGAGGGAATTCATATATGTACTGTCGTTACATGACTTGGACGTTAGGAGGGCTAGGGGAGGAACTAGTATAATGTCACTCTTCTTCGGTACTGAGAGGGAGGAGATAACTAATGAGATTAGAAAGGATGTTGATGAAATGGTTAAGAATTGGATTGAAGAGGGTAGAGCCGAGATCATACCCGGCGTATTATTCATAGATGAGGTTCATATGCTTGATGTGGAGGCATTCGCATTCCTAAATAGGGCTTTAGAGAGTGAGATGGCGCCGATAATCGTATTTGCATCTAATAGGGGGATAACACGTATAAGAGGCACTGATATATCGGCTCCACACGGGATACCTATAGACCTACTTGATAGGCTATTAATCATAAATACTGAGCCATATAATGAGGAGGAGATAAGGGAGATAATTAGAATCAGGCTTAAGGAGGAGAGGATCGAGCTAGATGAAAAGTCATTCAATAAACTTGTTGAAATCGCGGTAAATAACAGCTTAAGATACGCTCTAATGCTACTTGGACCCATTAAGGAGTTAGCTGAGATTAAGGGGAAGAGTAAGCCCGATCTAGAGGATATCATAGAGGCGTCAAACTTATTCACAGATTATAAGCGCTCTGCAGAAACCGTTAAGAAATACGAGCATTTATTCCTACCTTAAATCCTAATTATTTATTTATTTGTTTAGGAAGCATGATTAAGGAAGGAGATTATGCATTATTTTTTGATGAGAGAGGGAAGAAGCAGCTTATTAAAATAAGAAGGGAAGGCAGGTTTCAGAGCGACCTTGGATATATTGAATATAAAGATGTAATTGGCCGATACTATGGAGAGAGATTCGAGACTTCGAAAAACAGGTTTATATGGGTTTTAAAGCCTTCTCTATACGACTTTATAATGAAGATCAAGAGACGAACTCAAATCGTATATCCCAAGGATATCGGATATATAATTGTAAAACTTGGCGTTAAACATAATTCCAAGATACTAGAGATAGGGACGGGAAGCGGCGCATTAACTACGGCATTTGCATGGATACTATCTAAAGAAGGTTTAATCGATACATTTGACAAGAGATATGAGTTCATTGAGTTGGCTAAGGAGAATGTTAGTAAGGTTAATCCCGAGGCCAAGGTAAACTTCTATTGTATAGATGCGTTAAAAGCCGAGTTCAAGAATGAATATTATGATATTGCATTTGTAGATATAGATTCACCGTGGAATGTAGTTGATAGGGTATATAATGCCTTGAAACCATCTGGGAGAGTGGGATTTGTATTACCTACATATAATCAAATTGAGAAGTTACTGCTATATCTAGATAATAAATTTATTGATTTAGAGGGAGTGGAGGTTTTTAAGCGTGAGCTACAGCTTAAGAAGGGGAAGATTAGGCCAGAGTTTAGGATGATAGGGTATACAGCGGTATTAATTACTGGTGTAAAAACAATTATATAAAGTGAGATCAAGCGCCTAGAATCAGGATCGATATAATTAACCCGTATATAGCTACACCCTCGCCTAAACCTGCGTTAATTAATACCCACGCAGCGAGCTCAGGCCTCTCAACCAATGCAGCTAATCCAGCGCTTGTAGCACCCTGTAACGCTATTCCAGCTCCGATAGTAGAGCCAGCGACTGATATCCCGGCTCCCAGATATTTTAGACCGACTTCGGCTCCTTGAGTCTGCTGCCCCTGCTCCGCTGCAAAGACGGATGTCGATAATAGGATAATAACCATTAACCCGAGAAGTAGGTTTACCGCTGTAAATCTATATATTGTACGCCTCGGGTTTGAAATTAGGAACATAGCTATTTTATATATTGACATGATACCCGCCTCCGCTAATATTTAACATTATAAATTGTGTAATTGGGTTTTATATTACATTATATATATGTAAGTTGACGTTTATACTTTAAGCGGCTTGAATAATATACCCTCATCCCTATAGAACTTAGTTGAGAACTCGTAGAATAATAACCTCATCGATTGTATGCCTGCAGCGAATCCATCTAACAACGTTACTAGTATATTAAACATGATATACGATGGTAGAAATCCTACTACACCTGCAAATATCGAGGCAGCCTCAGCCAACGCACTATGAGCTATAGCGAATGCACCTAACCTAATGTATGATACCGAGTTAGTGAGATATGATATAAATGTCTCTATAAACTCTCCTAAACCCTCTATCAAAGTCTCTGTAATCTTCTTCTCATGGTGATGCGCTATGTTCTCAATAGTCGGTTTAAGGTATACTATTACTAACACGATTATCTCAGTGATCGTAAATGGTAGGACATCAGGCCTAGTAAATACTGATAGAGTCATTCCACCAGTGATAAACTGTATAGCTATATAAATGCCTACACTCAAGTATATTAACCCCAATATACCCTTCCAACTTAGTATAGCCTCGAGATACTCCCTGTTCATGAAGGATATTATGATATTAATTACTATAGCTGTTATAAGCTGAATTAAACCGAATTCGATTGATATAATTACTATGTCTATAGTATTTGTTAATGGGTTAAGCCATAAAGGCTCCATGAAATGAAGTAGGAAGGACTCTCCATATAGGAAGCCATATATAATTGCTGATACACTCGCGAACATAAGGATGTATCCAAGGTTATTTAATGCCCTTCTAGATAATCCTAGCATAGGCTTCTGAAGCCTATAGAATATTAGCCCCAGGATAAATAGTGCTATACCTTCCCCGACATCCCCGAACATCATACCATACATTATGAAGAATAATATAGTGAATATCGGGGTTGGATCGATTTCAAAGTAGTCTGGTACTCCCCTCATTCTAGTCAACATTTCAAAGCCCCGGAAACCAGGTAGATTCCTTAATTTAGTAGGCGGCTTATATGGGTAGTCTCTGGAAGGCTCCTCCCTCTCTATATAAAACTTCCCATCTGTAGCTGCGGATATAGTCTCCATCAACTTGTCATACAAGCTCTTCTCAATCCATCCATCGAATATCGTTAAGTTCCTAGTTCTAGTTACCGAAGACTTCACCTTATGTAGAAAGTTAACATACTTCTTATAGTAGATGACCTCATTATACAGCTTACTAAGCTCATCCCTCACACTATAAAGTGACTTAAATATATCCTCCTTCTCCCTATTAATATTATTTAATACTTCTGTATGGTCACCAACATACTCCTTTGGAAATACTATTTCGTCGAAGTTCAACATCGATAGAATCTTTAGTATCTCCTCCTTATCTTGCTGTGAAGCTGCTAACACAATTAGATAGTCTTTCCTAATTCCCTCCTTAACTGTTAGGAGGTAGTTATATGGCTTTAGATAATCCTTGAGTAACGGCATATTATGGATTGGTATTAAACCAGCTTTGACAAATATATGCGTATATTCCCCTATAATATCGAGGGGAATCTCATGCCTCTTAAACAATGATACTCTAATCTCGATCTCCTTAAGTGAGACGAGCTTTTTCTGACCCTCATCAACAACAGCGGCATACTTATTCAGCTTCTCCTCAAATTCATTAGTCAATCTTATCAGATCCTCATGCTTAACCAATCCATCGAATGAGGGGAACTTCTTAGGAGGAATAAATGCAGACTTAAGCCTATCCATAAAGCTCTTCTTCTCCTCCTTCTTAGGAAGCACATTCTCAACCGCCTGGAGCGTCACCCCTACCCTATCTATAAGCCTTAAAAACCGCGTATATACCTCGAGCTCCTCTCTCCTACCAGTCTCTAACCTCCTTGATATCAGCTCCACAGCACCTAATTTACCTATTGCATGTGCTACAGCGTCTTCATAGTCCTGTGGAACAGCGACGTAAAACCTGATAAGTCTCGCAGGCCTCATCAACTACACACCTATATGCGTTAAATTGAAATACTACAGGAATATATTTTAAATTAAATATATTTCTCCATACCTACATTAATCTACATTATATAATATATCACTATCATTCATGAATTATTTATTTTATAACTTACTTAGATAAGTTTATTGTTATTGTTTCTCTGTATATTCTATTCTCTTTTTTCTCTATTGGGTGTATTGATAAGCTTTTATATACCTATTATTTTATTGGATGAAGCCGTACACCGAATAAAGATGGTGTATGGCGGATTGGCCCACGGGATCTCAGGCAGGTCTCGTGAGCCACCTAACTCCCATGTATAATCCCAGGCGAGTTATAGAGGCTCTGGAGGGGGGAGTAGGGGATAGAGGGGCTTAGGGAATAGAGAATACAGTATACAAGCATACATATCCCCCCATCTCTAAAGGGGGGTGAGAAGATTATGGATTTGATTAGAGTTCCTGAAATAAATTATGTTACGATAGTTGGTAGGATATTCTGCTATGGAAAAGATTATCAACGACTTGTTTACTTAGCATATAATTTTCGGAAAGAAGTCATCAAGGCTCTAAAAATGCTTGCCAAGGGATTAGACAAGAAATATGTTACGAAAGTAATTACGGAAGATCTTAATCAAGGATATGCAAAGAGTGCTATAGACATAGCGAAGCTAATAATTAAAGGAGTAGATTATCATAGTAGTAATCCATTTAAGATTAAAATTAAGAAACTGTTTATAGCCAGTAAGGGAAACAGCATCTACAAGGGTAATAGAAATATTAGACTTGTAGATACTAATAAGTTGTTGGTAAGCTATCATTTAAACGGTAAACTAGGTAGGTACCATAATTGGATAGAATGTGAAGTTAGATTCGGTGAGAAATATCTGGGTTTAGTGAATGAAGTTATTGAGAAGGCTGTGAATAAGGAGTTGAGTTATAATGCAAGAATCATCTTCAGAGACGGTAGGATATACTTGCATCTAAGTATACCAATAGAACTATATCTCAAGTATTTTAGGAAGGGATATGCATATGGAAACAATATAGCATGCTTCGACCTAAATAGCGATAGGATTAACATGGTTATAATGGATAGGCAGGGAGTTATAAGAGATGTTAAGACTGAATGGTATCCAGAGGTTAATAGACCTAAATACCCTAAGAATAAGGCATGGCCATTAAGATTACAGGCGTTGGGAAGATTACTAAAATATGCATGTCATTACCGAGTAGGTACAGTTGTTTACGAAGACTTAGATAGGATTAAGAGGAGGGTTAAGAAGACTAGAAGTAGAAATGGAAATAGAAAGGCTAACAACTTTCCTAAGAAGAAATTATTACAATACGCTATCACCATGGCATTAAAATACGGATTTAAAGTATATCTGGTGAATCCAAGCTATACATCAAAATTAGCTGAAAAGTTTAAGGATAAACTTGGTTTAGATAAGCATACAACATCAGCGTATCTACTAGGAATAAAGTACATTAGCCCAGAGACATTCAACAAACTACTGGATAGGGGGATTCAAGAGACGCTATCATCCCTATAAACATATTTAACTTTACCTGATGAGCTCGATGATGCATTGGCAGAGGGTGAGGAAGAGCGTATCTTTCCAGACAGGTAGCTATGCTACAACCAAATATGCATGGCTACCATGCCTCGGGGGATACGCTTAACAGGGTAGGATGAACCTGAGGCTTTATTGCCTTAGGCGACCACCCCAATCAACACATAAACAATAGAAAAAATAAAAATACAACACGTAGATAATAATCTATATTGATA
>Ga0190310_1000151_pt1 | contig 25865 bp, 52 predicted proteins | sample 48700778_MG_FD_165059 | JGI IMG/M metagenome (GOLD analysis project Ga0190310, IMG submission 165059) | Hydrothermal vent sediment bacterial communities from Southern Trench, Guaymas Basin, Mexico - 4870-07-7-8_MG | ecosystem: Environmental > Aquatic > Marine > Hydrothermal vents > Sediment ... | reverse complement strand
AAGATGGAATTGGCAATACTATGGTAGTATTAGTTACCGCATACAAAAACAATGATGTAGTTATGAGCCGTATTTATACCTATCTTCTTCCTATTATTGAGAAATATAGAGACAAAGTTTTTCCTTTATTAGAAGAGAAAGATACAAGAGAAAATTTTGAAAGGTATGTAAGAGAATTTCCAAAAGTCGCCTTTCACGGTCACGGCTTTACATACGCTTTAGCAGGTTATAGAAATCAGATCATTCTAGATCCAAAGAATATACATTTACTAAAAGGAAAAGATGTTTTGGCAACTGCATGCCTAACAGCATATTATTTAGGAGAATTAGCAATAAAGAAAGGCGCAAAGAGTTATATAGGATATGTTGATGAATTAATTATTCCTTTAGATCCAGATGTTCCACCAGAAAGAGATAGAGTATTTGCATTGTTTGCTCCTTTCTTATTTTACCCCCTAGTGCTTCAATTAGAAGGTTATAGCCCAGAAGAGATTTATCTATATACCACAGAGTTTGGCAGGAGATATGCTTATGAGTTAATTAAGACTAAAGATCCAGTGAAAAGAGATGTCGGGTATATCATATTATATAATATAAGCATTATCTATCAGGTCGGCGTTAAGAGGCCAAATCTCTTACCCCTTTTATATGGTGGAGTAATATTAGTTCTCACACTCCTTCTTTAAGATTTAAAAAGGGTAGATCAACTATTTTATATAATGCGGTTGGTAGGTATAAGAGTTGGAAATACAATAACAATACCAAAGTTTCTTATTGATCTATATGAAATACAAGTTCCAAAGGAAGTAGAGGTTTTGCATGATGAGAACTCTATTTATATAAGACTTAAAGGAAAGGGTAAAAAAGTCAAGATATGGAAATACAATAACCATCAAAGATATTATATTGTAAATTCAACAAAACAAAGAGGAGAGTTCTTATGCTATTATGATCAAGCAGAAAAGACTTTTGTCTATAAAAGAAATATCTATGGACTTTCTGTCGATGCTTACAATATTCTTTTTGTATTATCTGAAAGTTCTGAATTTATCGTTTCTTTAGAGCAAAAGTTGCAATGCTCATGGAGAGGACTAAAGAAAGCAATAAAGGAGTTGAAATCAAAAGAACTCATTAAAGAGTACAGAATAAGGAAGGTAAGGTTATTTACAATTACGCAAAAGGGGATGGAATTCCTTAAGGAGTTAAAGAAATATTTAGGCTTAGGAGAAGAGATTCTTTATGCAAGGGTATATGACTATGAAATACAGTTGCTTAAAGAAAATGGTAAATTTATTATCAGTGTGAAAAAAGATGGAAAATTAATTGATAGCTATGTAATTCTTGGATTAGATCCTTATGAGAATGTAATTTCTTTACTTAATCAAATAATAAAGAAAAATCAAAAAATTAAGGGGCCAGTTCTATAAGTACTCTACTTTTGGTGCTGGAGGTGCTGGAGGAGCAGGTACTACTACTGGTGCAGGTGCTGGAGGTGCAAAAAGTGCTGCTGCTTTCTTTGCAACCCCAGTTGTTATTTCAATAAGCTTGTCTGCAAGGTATTCACCAATTAAATATGCAGATGTCACACCTGCAATATATTTCACTGCTTCTGGCCCTTTTCCTTTTATTGCATAATATGCTAAACCAGCTGCAGAACCAACATTAATTAAATCTTTTACAATTGGTTTTCCAGTCTTTACTGCAGCGTATTCGCTAGCTTCCTTTATACCCTTACCTAGCACTATTGATCCCAAAGTAAGGACATATGTCTTTGCCTCCATCTTTGTGTTTTAAGAGGGGATTATACTGCTATTCCTTTTGCTTCTAGTAATCTCTTAAGTTGTTCGTATGTGTGAGGTGTCCTTCTTCTGTGTAGGCCAGGTGCTCTGTAAGGTGCAAGCTCTTCTTTTGTTACAGTAAGCTTGTGAAGCTTTACATAACCTGATGCTCCTGGAAGTCCAGTCTCTGCTTTAATTCTAGCTTTTTCTTCTTTAGATAATTCTTTGTATTCTTTTGCTCTCTTTCCAAGAGAAACTCTTACTATTGCCTGTGCCTCTGTTGGTGTGTATGCAGTTAATGGGTATCTTCTAAATGTTATTGGTTTTCTTGCCCATGGTACACTCTTGTAAAATATTATTGGTTCTTTTCCTATGAGTGCGTAACTTGTTAGCTTTGCCATATTAAATAAAAGAGTTTGGGTTAATAAAACATTTATTCAGCTTTTGCAATCAATTCTTTAATTTTTTGTATTAATTTTATTCTTAAGTATTTCTTTACCAATTCTCTCTTTTCTAAAGCAGTTAATCTCTTAACTCTACCAACTTTTTTTCCTTTTAGCTTTTCTTTAACGATTACTGCAGCAATCGGCATATTATAGATGCCACGCCATTTTTTACCTTTTATAGACTTTGTAATTTTACTAAAAAGAACTCTCCACTTTGCTTGATTAATAGAAGGGTTAGGGTTAAATCTTCTTAAGTATAATTTTCCTTTTGCAGATCTTTGTAGAATGTAATATTCATTACCTATCTTGATTTTCATTATATTCTTGCTCCAGTCTCCATAGCTATTCGCAGGATGTCATCTAACCATTTTCTACACATTATAACAGGGGCACCAGTTATTTCACTAAGTTTCCTAGCAAAACTCATATATAGTTCAAAATTTCCTCTGTTTAGAGCTAAGTAATCTAATAAGGAAAATCTCTTGAAGTGTTCTTTTTTAGTTTTTGGTGAAGAAAAAATATATAATCTGTGCTGTCTCTCAAAAGGGTCAAAACCTAAAGCAAAAGCAAGAAATTCTATAGTCATATCATCAAAACTAAGGAAGGTTTCACCAGTAATTGGATCTACTCTAGTTGTAACAGTAATTTCTGGTAGAAGACCGCCATATTGGTTCGGATTTTGGTCTCTCTGTCTCATAAAAAATATATAAATCTTTTTCTTTAAAAACTGTTATGGGGAGACAAATTAATGAAAAACTCTATGAAAGAAAACTTATAAAATTAGGTGAGTCTTTAGCCGTTATTATCCCTATTAAGATCTGCTATAAGTATGATTTAAAAGCAGGTGACAAACTTCTAGTAAAAGATGAGGATGGATCTATTCTCCTAATAATTCCAAAAGTTTCAGAAGAAGCTTCTCTTTATCTTTCGAAATCTCCTTATCAGCCTTCAAGTGCAAGTAAGCAGCAAGAAACGCATTAATATCACCAGTATACAAATAAATAATATAAGGAGTTATCTTGCTATGGCCCCAGATTTCTCTATGCTTCCTTGGGTTTATAAAGTATGCGATATCAATTAGTCTATTTATTTCATCGTAATCCTTCTTAAGAAGTAGTTTGTTTAGTTTGTTGTGAAATCTTCTGCTTGGCATATTCAAAAAATCTAAGGCGTGCTATAGGTATATTATTTATCATCAAATCAGCCGTAAACCACTTCCAGTTTATAACTACTCTTGGCTTTCTTCTTACCAAAACTTTGTTATCTAAGAATTTAACTAAAGGAACTCCTAGTATAGCTTGTAGTAACCCAATATCTTTGAAATGTTCTTTTCTAAATTCAAGAATAAACTCTACTCCTTTATATCTAGCCCTGATTCGTATAGGTAGCTTTAACACAAACCATTTTTCTTTTGTATCTGGATAATAATAGATTTCTGATTTGCAATTTAAGCAAAAGTAGATCTTATGAGATATTCTATCCTCTATCAATTGAGTTCTTCGTGAACCACAACAAGGACACTTTATTGCCATATGTATTTATATAATTTTTTTAGAATTTTCTCACAGTTATTATTTAACCATTTTCGACCCTTGGGAGTGTTTAAAATTTTTGCTAAGTCAGGTCTAAATTTTGACAATTCTATCAAAATAAGTCGGGGTTTTACTAAATAAGAAGAAATATCGTCCCAATAGGCCTTTGCTAGGAACTTTACTATAGGGTTCTCTAAGTAAGTTTTATATTTATCAACATACGCACTAAGGTCTATATTTTTTCTGATTAATACTTCTAAATCACTCTTCTTTACTCTCTTCAGGTAATTTACTAGGAGTTTCTGTAGTTTCTCCTTCACTTTTTACTTCTACTTCAACTTGTGGAGTTTCGGCTTCGGCAGAAGGAGTTTCTGACGCAACAATAGGTTTTATTTCTTCTACTTTAGTCTCTATTTTTTCTTCTTTAGGTAGTTCTAAAGGAGTTTCAGGTAATTTTGGAGTTTCTTGCTTAGTAGGAAGAGTTTCAGGTAGTTTTTCTACTGCAGGTAAAGGAGGTTTTTGCGATGCAAAGTATTTTGACAATGCTCTATCAACTAGTGTTAGTGCCGTATTAAGAATTTCATTGATATTTATTTGTCCTTCTTTAGTTACCAATTCTTTCTTATAACCTAACTCAGGAGCTAAATCTCCTACTAATTGTTTTACTTTTTTGTATCCTTCTAGAATTGTCTCTAAATCACTGACACTCATTTCTTTTTTCTCACTTATTCTCTTTAGTTCATCTCTTAGAGCAATTAGTTCCTGAACCATACCTCCTTCCATCTCTTTTATTCTTTCTTCTAAAGCTTTTGTTCTTTCTTCATATTCTTTAAATTTAGAGCCGAATAGCATTTGTAACAACATTTGTTGCATTTGCATTTGCTGTTGTTGTTGCTGTTGTTGTAGTTGTAACATCATAGCCAAAATGTCTGATGCATTCTCTTTTTTACCTGTCATTTCTGCCAAAAGCTTCGCTGTTGTGACTAAATCTGTTAAAGAAGTTTGCTGTTGCTGTGAACCTTTAAACATATTCATTAAAATACCATATGCCATTAATTTATCTAGATTTATCTCACTCTCTCCAAATTTCTTAAGAAGTCTCTCCGTAACTATCAAATCTGCAACATTTGGTAAAATACTAGTTTTTTTCTCAGTACCCTCAAGCTTTTTTAAAGTCTCAAGTAATTCATCGATCTCGTTTCTTTCCTCTTCGTTCATAGTATTATTTTATAAGTGCAAGTCTTTAATATTTTGCTTATATTTCTCATTTGAATTAAGAGCTTCAGCTATGCTACTTTGTATAATTTCTCTAGCTAGGTCTGTCAATGCTTTAACATTTGCATTCGGATTTACTAACAAAATCTCTTTTGCTTTTTCTAAAGTAGTATTTACAAAAAATTTTGCTTGTGTGAATGGCTTTAACAACTTAAGAAGTTTTGAAATTAGAAGCTCATATGCTTGCACTTTTTTCTCTAACTCTTTCACTTTGTCATAGTAATTTTTATAGAAGTCTACCATTTCATAAATGAGATCTACTTCACTAACTTTCCTTTTCTTTGCTAGTTCTTCAATCTCCTTAACAACATCATGGGCTAAAAGAAGTCTCTTCGCAGTTTCTTCTTTAACCTTTTCTACTACTTCTTCTTTATAAACTTGTTGAAAAACTTTTTCTGCAGAAGGTATCTTCTTCTTAACAACCTTTTCTACTTGTTCTTTCGTTTCTTCAAGTTTTAAAGTAGGGGGTGAAAGAACTAAATTCTCATCTAAAATACCTTCAGAAATGAGTTTTTTTATCTTACTTATAACTCTCTGAACAAAGAGCCTCATATTTTTATCACCGAACACTTCTTCAGCAATTTCTTTCTGTGTCTTATTAAATTTGCTATAAAGAAGCCAAATTTTTCTAATTTGATCATCAGTCACCTCTTTCTTTCTTATTCTAAGAAGATCCTTTAATGTTGCATATTCTACCATATTCAATTTAAAGATTTTACTTCAATTTTAAACTTATGTTTTATGTGAACACTAGATTTACACTTGTGTTCATATTTATGAACAAGATGTTCACAATGTTCATAAAAAATATAAATTTTTTTCTTAAGTTGTTCACAAATGTTCACATGTGCTTACAAAATATTCTACTTTGTTCATAGATGTTCATATGTGTTCACATATGTTCATGACATATACATCTGTAAAAAAGTCTTTTTACCTCACTTATACCCTAATGAAGTAGTAAGTGTTTCACTTACTACTTTATGCGATCATGCTGAATAAGAAAGATGCATCATCAAAATTAGACTATTTTATATAGTGATATATAATATTGCTGTCGTCATAAGATAGTAAACTTTAAATATAGATCAAACCTAGGTGTTGATATGGTAGAGATCATATCACTATCAGAGGAAGGGATAACAGTGAAAGCAAAAGTAAGGAAGCAGCACTATACTTACCTTATTACCATACCAAAAGTAATTGCTAAGAAGTTATCAATAAAAGAGGGAGACACTATTATTATAGAAGCCCATCCAGAAAAGAAAGAAATAGTAATTAAAAAAGGGGAAAATGAAGGTAGAAGTTAAAATTGTATGCCCTAGATGCAAAAAAGTATTAGCAGTACTAGAAGGGCCAGAAATTTACCCCATTCCACCAGTAGGTCATCAGATTGAAATAGGCCCTTATAAGCTACAAGTGTGTGAAGAATGCTATGAAGAATATAAGAAATTAAAGAAGGAGTTAGATGAATATGTAGAAAAAAGACTTAGTGAATGGCTTGAAGAAAAAAACAAAAATGATGTATGAGAAAGAAATTCACTTACTAGAGCGTTATATAGAAAAATTAAGAGAAGTAAAAAAGCAAATACTAGAATTGTATAGTATTGTGGAATCTATGGATAAAGGTTCAAGCTTAGCACATCAACTTAAGTTACTAACAGATGTATTGTGGTCAGTCTATTCACATACATATTTCACAATAAATGATCTCAAAAAACTCTATGATTTCCTAGATACATCTCCACCATTCGCACCTGTATTAAAAAATGATAGGAAAGAAATATAGGAAGGTTGAAATGTGGATATCAAAAGAAGATATCAAATTATTAGATAAATATCGCAAGATAATGCGAAAAATTAGTAGAGAATCAGAAAAATTGGAGAGTATAGTAGATAAAATAAAATGGAAACCTTTAGAGTTCATACTAAGAGAGTTATATCTAATTGTAGAATGGGTGAATTTCAGAGCTATGGTTATCTCTGAGGTAGCATATAGAAGTCTAAAAGAGGAATTTGAATATCGTCAATCTGGAAAAGAAAAAGAGGAAAATGAGTAAAATAGATGTACTAATATGCGTATTGTTTGACATTGCATTATATGGCGGAATAGCATATCTTATAACAAAATTTGCTGGCATTACTTATGCATTAAGTTTTCTTTTGGGTGTAATAATAGCAAAAGATCTGAAAGAAGAAAATGAAAGAGAAAACTAAAATTAGGTGCCAGAGATGTGGAAAAGTAATAGTAGTACTAGAAGGACCACCATTCCCTGTCTATATACCAAATCATTTGATTAGAATGGGTAGTGATATATGGCTTGTATGTGACGAATGCTATGAAGAGTATATGAAATTATTAGAGGAATTAGATAGGTATAAGGAGAAAAAACTTAGGGAATGGTTTGAGAAAGGAAAAAATGATCGTAAAGAAAGCAACTCTTAAAAGATACATAAGAAGTAGAAAAGATTGGATTAGGGTTACTGCAAAGGCTCTAGATAAGATGAAAGAAGATTTAGAAAAGATCATTGACGCTTACATTACCTTCACTTTAGAAAATACCATAAGTAACAGAAGAAAAACTATAACAATAAGAGATTTGCCAATTGTTGAAATTAGATTTGAAGATTTCAAAACTACAATAACTCTAAAATGATGAGCACAAAGGTCTGGAACCTTGTGAATGATGCTGTAACTAAGCTAAAAAAGAGAGGTCGTAGAACCGTCACTCTAGAAATGATAAAGCAAAATCTGAAAATAGAACTTACAGATAGAACAATTATCAATGTCTTAAGACTTTGGCAAAGAGCAGGTTTCATAAAAATAAAAAGAAAGGGTGGAAAGGTCACAATCATACTAAAATGAGAGGGCGTAAAATATTTCGCATGAACCCTAGAAAAAAGCTAGAGCGGGATACCCCTCTTTCTTTTATTATAGATATAGAGACTACTGGGCTAGATCCTTATTTAGACAAAGTTGTAGCTATTGGTCTTATGGATGTCAACACATGCGAATATATAATATTCATGGGAAGGAATGAGAAAAATATCTTGAAAGAATTTATTGATTTCTTATTACCTGATGATACACTGATAGGATATAACATAAAAAACTTTGACCTACCTTTCCTAAAAGCAAGGTTTATAGTAAATAGAGTTCCTTCTTTAAAGTTTGCATCTCCTCCATTGAGAATTATTGATGTTTCAGAATTTTTACATCATGGTATATTTAAAGCATTCAATAGTAATGGAAAGCTAAATAGATACTATAAGTTAGACGATTTTGCAAGACTCCTTGGTATAAAAGGTGAATTTGAGCTTGTTGGTGCTTTAGTTAAAAAATGGTATGAAGAAAATAGATTTGATTTAATAGATAAACATCTAAAAGACGATTTGTACAAGACATATGTGCTTTATCAAATATTAGATGACCATTTCCATCTTTATGCAGGCCTTTAACGATGAAGAGGACATATGCCGAACTCCTTAAAGCACATTTGGAGAAAAGCGGGTTTATGAGACATCTATTCAACAAAATAGGAAAAATAATAAAAGTGAATCTAGAAGGAGGGATAGATATAGTAGGGGAATTGAGAAGTATAGATGTAGTATGGGAAGCTATAGAAGTTCATAACCCTCAAGAGGGAAAGACCTACTTCATCAACTTTAGAAGAATAAGGTATATTGAATATGATGAAAATAGAGAAAAACATGTAGTAGATTATAGAACTATTGTCTAAGAGGGTAGCTATATAGCCAGTAAAAAAATAAAATAATAAGAACAAATATAGTAAAGACTATTCCTGCAGGGTTTATACTCACTGTATTAAATTCTACTATCATTCAGAAGTTTCCTCCTCTTTTTGCTCTTCTTCTTCTGTTTTTTTCTTTTCTTCTTCAGGCTTTTTTATTTCTTCTTCTGGCATACTAAAAGCTAAAGATTTTACAAGATTAAAGCATTTTGGACACAAATATATAAATTCAGGGATTCTATAGACTATAGAAGTAGAACCGCAAATGTAACATTTCACCCTCTTTAGCTTATGTTTTTCATTTTTTTGAAGAAAGAAATTTATTAAAGCAATGAAAAGTTCACGATGGGTTTTAAAGTTGAATTTAGACATGATATCCTGGATTTTCTCTTTATACTCATCAGGTAAACTTACTGTAAACTTATATACCATTAATAAGAAGAAGGTAATTTAATTAAATAAGCATCAAGGACAATCTCAAAGTAATGGTCGGAAGTGTCATTATTGATTGCGTATATTCTTAAAGCGCCTTCAATGAAGACCTTCTTAGGGTATTTGTAGTTATTTATCTCTTCTTCTATTTTATCAATTATCACTCCATCACCTTCAATAATTGTTATGCAATAAGGATTATATTTGTGAAATCTTATTCCGTCTAATTGCAAAACATATCCAATTGGAACAAAAAACTCATAAATCTTCTTTCTCTCACCAGCTTCAACTAATTCTAGTATATGTTTTTTGTCCCAAGCTTCTAAGGGCTCAATCACTTTCTCATTTGAAATATAGCAACTACTGCAATGATTGCCACAATTGCCACTAGAGCACAAAGATAGTAGAATAAGTATTTTTCATAATTTTGCTGGTAAGGGTAATAAACAATCATTTGCTGTGGTTGTGATTGAGTCTTTTGGCTATTCTTTTCTCCAAACTTCTTCTTTAAGTATTGCTCAAAGTTTTCTGCAACTATCATAGTGTTATTTCATATACCTTTAATGTACCTCCAACAATATGATCTAAGCAGAATGCTTCTGCACAAGGCTCATCATACAGCACTATATTTACATAAACCTCTCTTCCTCTAAGATCTTCAGGTATTGGGAAATTAAACTTGAATTTGTTGACCCCTGGCTTCAAATTAAGTACTAAAGCCTCACTTTTATATCCATGTGTAATTCCTGCAACTTTTGGAATTAAGTAGACATAACCATATGTTTTAAAGTAATTTTCATAGTTGTTGTAGACATTGAAGCCGATTATAAGTCTACCACCAAAAACCTCAATTTTACTTAACTCTGTTATTTCTACAGGGAAAAAGTGTTTTTTTGGGATTGGCTTTTCATATTCTCTTGTTAACTCCTCTAAAAGAGGTGCTAACAAATTATAAACTCCTTTACCAGCTACCCCAACACCCACACCTTGCAAAATATAATTCCATGGCTTTTTACCTATTGCTTTTCCTATGTAGAATAGTCCAATTCCTCCAGCAAGTTCTAGTATCCCTTCTTTTACCCCCATTCTAGCCGTATAGAGCTTCTATTCTCTTTAGTCCGTAGTTATAAAAATGATCTAATATTGGTTTCATGTAAGGTTTTCTTTTAATCCAGAAATTGTACCATTCGTCTAGCAATTCCTTTGCTTTTTCTTTTGATCCTGCCCCCCTTACCAAACCGTTAATATAACCTTTCACTTCAAAATAATCTGCCCCTTCTATTTGTCCAAATATCATATAATTTATTAATACATAAGCTACTGCACCTCCTACAGTAAACAAGATTTCTTTTATCATAACAATTTATAGAATATTATGGTCAAAAGACTTTTTGTATCAGATGTGCATCTAGGATCAAAACTTTGTAAGCCAAAAGTTGTTAAAAACTTCAAAAAACTAATAGAAAAGTTTGTTTATTATGATGAAGTCTACCTTTTAGGCGATATATTTGACTTTTGGGTTAAAGAACCCGAAACCTTATTAAGAGAGTATAAAGACATAGTAAAGAGTTTGAATGAGGCTTCAGCATCAACAAAAATTTATTATATCATTGGAAATCACGATTTCTTAGCATTTGATTATGCAGACTACTTTGATTTTGATCTAGCATTTGAAAAGACATTTCAAGTTTATTCAGAAAAATATGATAAATGGTATAAAGCACTAGCAATCCACGATTTCAAATGTGACCCTCTTTATAGGAGGTTTAAACTATTATGGAAATTCTATTTAATGTTCGGTGATAAATTTTGGGGAGCAAATAGAATTTTGCAATTGTTTTGGGGGGTAATAGCAAAAATAATTGATTTTATGACTTATAGATATAGCTATGAAACTATAAGAACAAAAGGAACAAAGAAAGATATTGAGGAATTTAGGAAAGCCGTTTATTTGAAAGCTAAGAAGGAAAGGGTTCAATTTTTGATTCACGGACATACACATAAATCAGCGATTACAACATATAAAGATGTAATTATAGTGGATTGCGGCACTTTCCTTAAAGGAGAGTATTTTGAGATGGATGATACTAAATTTATATATAAGAAATGGCAAAAAGTATAGGAGAGAAAAAAGAAGAGATAGAGTTTGAAAAGGTACCGCAAGGCTTTGATGTATTACACACAGATTTACAAAATATAGATGTTCCTATTAGTTCTTTAGTCAGAATTAGAGTTTATGAACAAACTTTTGAGACTGGGACAACAGATACTACTGCAGAAAATTGTACTCAAGAAGTTCAAAGTGATCAAGTTTATGCAGGAAATTATTCTCTTAAAGTAACAATTTCTGCAGGGCAAACAGGCACTATAACTACTCCTGCTAGACCTGTATCTGCAAATCAGAGAGTTACTTTTAGTTTTGCACATAAAGAAGAAGGTGATATAACTGATGTGAAGCTAATTGTAATTTGGAGAAGATCTTCAGGCGGAGTTATTTCTACAGAAGAATTTACTTTAACACCTTCTGCAAGTTGGCAAGTGGATTCAAGAACTGTTGTAGCACCTAAACAAGCGGCAAGTATGGAATTAAGGATGCAGGCAACTGCAGGCTCAAGTGAAGGTTATGTATACTTAGATGAGATGGTTATGGATTTAGTCGGTCAGATTCTAAGAGTAGATGGGGCAGGAAATGTTATGGTTTCTGTTGAAAATACTCCTTTGGATGTGTCTTTGACAGGATCTGATTTACTAAACACTACTTCAGTAACCGTAGACACAACTGGTACTACAATAATATCTGCAAATACTTCTAGAAGAGAGGTTCATCTTTATGTAGAAGGTGATAATATTTTCATAGGACCTAATGCAACGAATTGTAATTATAAAATATTACAAGGTGAGCGTGTTGTGATACCCACTACTTCGGCCATCTACGCAAAAGCCGAAAGTACAACTGCAACCATTTATATATTAGAAGTCTAAGTATAAATGAAGATGGTATTTGTTGCCACTAAGAACTATGTAGAGTATATATTAGAAAAATACTTAGGTAAAAAGGTAAAAAGGAAGAAAGTATACTCTTTATTATGGACCTGCTAGAGTTCGCTAAATGGGCTATAAGTGCGGTAGTAATACCAATACTAGGATATATCGTTAAGCTTCTTAGAAAATTGGATAAAGTGGAGGAGGTTGGTGAGGAAGTAAAAAAGATAAGAAGTAATGATTTACCGCACTTACACAAGAAAATTGATGAAGTTGATAAGAAAGTAAGCTATATTCAAGGGCAGGTTGATGTTATAAAGGAATTTGTTTTAAAAAATAATAAGAAAAAAAAGGGTTAGGAGCCCTGGCCAAATAATTCTTTGATTATTTCCTCCTTTCCTAGATCTTTAAGCACTAATTTTAATGCTCCAATCTTTGTTATTAGGCCATGATATTCTTTTATCTTCTTCTTAACCTTCTCATGGATAATCTCCTTAGGAAAAGCTGTCCTTTTTTCAACTTCAAATAGCAATTTATCATATAGGTCATCACTTTTCTCATTACTTTGTTCTTGTTGTTCTTTACTCTCTGTTTTTATTTTATAACTTTCTTTCTTTATGCTAGTATAACGGGACTCTAAATTGAAATAATCTAATAGCATAGCCTGGAGTTCATATAGATCAGATATTATATCATATATCTTACTAATAATGGTATACTTGTTCACCTTCCCATACCTTCGGGGCTTTTTTCCATTCATTTTATGCTAATGCCTAAAGAATCCAAAATTTTTAACATTTTCTCTTTTTCGTCAAAATCTTGGCCTAAAAGGTGTTTTTTCAAAAAACCATACCAACTCCAGTTGTAATTGTCCCACCATCTTAAGTAGCATCGCAAAATACCTAAGCAAATCGTTTTATCACTCCTTCTTCTCCAATTTTGCTTTTCTATCCACTCTTTAACATCTTTTTCAAATTGTTCTTTCTTTATTCCAATCTTTTTAGCCAAGCAGAACAATAAGCAAAGCAATCTTTTCTTACCATCAGCCCAAACTTCATTTAAAATCGAATTGTAAAGCTTTGGCAACTTTCCCTTAATAAATCTGGCATAGCTAGTTTTTTTCTTTTCTTCTTGTTTGGCTCTAAACTCATCAAGCCATTTATTAAAAATCTTTGGGAAGACCTCCAAACTCTTAAGTAGGCTAGGTAATTCAAAGATACAGAACCTCTTTATTTCCTCAAACTTATAAGAAGATAAGTAATTTGTTAATTTTTCAGCTACAGAGTCGGGGTAAACAATTAATGCCAACTTTCCTGTGTCTGGGTGCCAAGTAAATGGCATTCTTGCTGGTAAGTTCATATGTGTAACCTGACGGTCTATTTTGACAAAAAAGCTTATAAAATCTGCTAAAGAAGTTCTTAAGTAGTCTACTTCTTTCGAAGTCAAGCCATCTGGCCTTATGAAAATGTGATAATGCAAAGATTTTGATCCTGAAAAGATTACCAAATATTTATCAATTCTTAGTTTGTGAAGGGCTTTTTTTAGTGCTGCGTATTCTTTCTCTCTCCTTTCTTTATCGTCAATATCTATCTCTAAAACAAGTTCATTTGGCAACTTTGTCAAGCTAGCTTGGAATGGTTTATCTGGCAAATTTTCAACAGAAATTTCATTCTCTTTAAGCCATTTTTTAATACAGCCTTTTGCATAAAGGTAGCCAATTGGCATTCTCACTTCAGGCACATTTTCTGGATCTTTTACTCTATTAAGAAGTAGATTCTTGTAAGACAAAATTCCTAGGGCGTAAGCTACAACAATCTCTTTCATTTCCTTTAGTTTGTTTGCAAAGATCAATTTTTGAAAATGGCCTAACCTCCATTCTTTTACATAGCTATCTTTAGAGATAATCTCTTGAAATTCACCGTCTTTGGTATCTAAGGAGTCAAAATTACCCCACATTTTTGTCTTTACAAATTTGATTTTACATTGAAAGAGGAAATTTTATTCATTGTATCAATGTAAAGAATGTAAACGGTGTAAATTTTGTAAAGTCTCTTATAACAAGTAATGAAGTCTATAAGATTTGTCTGAAGTTTTCCCATTTTGCTCTGTCAATTATTTTTATGTAAGTAGAACCTATTTCTAAACCAAAGGATTCAAGTATTTTAATTACTTTTGGATTAAGTCTTGAGATGACATTGCTTAAGTATTTATATCCTTTAGAAAACTTTATATCGTAAAAACTCTTAAGCTCATCATTCAATTCAATTTCCTTATGAGTTATTATTTCATAACCTAAAGAGTATGCCTTGTCAACAAACTCAACAAGCTTTTGTGCTAAGCTAGATTTTTCAGTCAATGTTTTATATCTAACTTTCATCAATTCTAAAGCAATTTCTGGACTTAGGAATTTTTGAAGTGAATTTATTGTTATTGTCTCTAAAAGGTCTTTATATTCCTTTGCTTTCTCAAGGATTTGAGGAATTATCTCTTCTTTAGTGTCTAACTCTGCTAATGTTATGTTTGCTAGTTCTGGAAAATCCCAAAGTGCCATCTTTAAAGCCAAAGAGTTAAGTTTTATGTAATTAAAAGAAAGGTTCTTGCAAAATGCCCATAATTGCTCATCATCAATGCCTTCTACTACTTTCATTAGCAAATTCTTATGCTCATCACTCCATTCTTTATGAAGAAAGTTGTAAAATTCTTTTCTTCCAATGAAATAGGCAAATATCTCTCCCAATTTGTTGCCTAAGCACTCTATTAATTCCCTATACTTTAGATTCTCATAGGAATTTCCTGAATATTGCTTAAACTGATAATAAATAAAGCATGAAAGCCTAGAAGCTAATCCTTCAAAGTTTGGTGTAATTTTCATCATTATTTTAAGAGTCTCTTTCCTCATATGTTCAATATCCCTACCCATTGCATTTGCAGTGAAAACTAATGAAGCCCATGTCTTAGTGACAATTCTTCTGCCAGCCCTAGCAATTTCTGTAGTACCAGACTTCAGAAGGTTAAGTAAATAAGCCCCAACATCTCTTTTTTCCTCTTCTAATTCATCAATAAAGATAGGGTAATTAATACCATTCAAAATTGACTCAACATATTCTTGGGAAGATGCGTAACCTGTTAAAGATGCAATGCTTACACTTGGCAAAGCCTCGCCAATTAAACATCCCATCAATGTTTTGCCAGTGTTTGTCTTATCTATGACTAAGACATGAGTTCCTGAATAAGGCAATGTTTTTTGTATCTTTGTTGGTCTTATCGCTAATCCTAAACCAATCCTAGCCCAAACAGGATCAAAACCATCAATCGCTTTTTCAATTAGCTTCAACAATTTCTCTCTACTCAATTTTCTGATTTTTTCTTCTAATGGCTTCTCTTCTTCATAAATGAAAACTTTGTCTGAAACAGGTAAGTGACCAGCCTCATATACAGCCTCTTGTTTAGGCATTAATTTTCTAAGAATCTCAGCCCATTTCCTTTCACTAAGATACTCATAAGGATTATCACACTTCTTTATTCTTAAGTACTCAATTCCTTGCTCGATATGCTTTTGCCTTGTTATTAAAAGAAAAACTTGTGTTGTCTTTTTGCCTAAACGATAAATATAGTATCTAGGGTTTAGGTTCTTGTCATAAACTATGCCTACCAATTCAATATAAACTTCTTTAGGAACTGTAATCTCAAATGTTTCCTCTCCAACTTCTATCTTCTCCTTTACTTTTACTCCTAAAAATGCAGCATTTAGCTTTTCAATCAGATAAATTCTTGCAGTCTCTTTTAGCTTGAAGTAAACTGTTCCGTCTTTCTCAACCTCTTCAAAGTATTGAGGTAATTCGTCTTTGCTTAAGGCCAGATCTTCTGCATAGTCTAAAACCCTATCTCTTTCAACTAAATCTTCTTTATTCCATAAAACCTTTATTATCTTCAAAATTTTAGCTTCCGTCTCAGTTAGGTAACCTTCCTCTACGAATTTCTTTAGTAACTCTTTCCACCTAGCGTCTTTGAAGAAATCAATTAGTGTTTTCCCATCTACCATTTTCTTTTTATAACTAAGTAAATCCTTAGCTTGTCAATTGATTTGATATATTTGAAAAAAATATGCGGCACCTTCACCATTTTAAAATTACTATTTAAAATGTATGCATCGCAAAGCTTATACCAACCTAAAAGATTGTACTTCTTCTCAAAGAAATCTGTCAATTTTTTCTTCTCTTCATCATTATTAACTCTAAGGACAAAAGGTGATAACCAAACCTTTAATTCATACTTTTCGGGGCCAAGCTCTGAAATTATCTTGAAAGCTTCTAAGACATGGTCCTTTAACTCTTGCTTAAGATCCTCATCGTTGAGTTTGTTAAAGTCACACTCAATTATTCTAGAAGAATCCCACTTACCGCACAGTCTCTTCTGCAAAGCCTCTATAGAGTCTCTTACTGGGAATAAATACCACTGGCTATTGTTTGCTTCGTTATTTTTATATACCTCTATTTGCTTTCCTCTTTCAAGCTTGAAGCTTCCCCCTCCGACCATTTTTTCTTTACTATTTCATAAAGAGTCAAAATAACATCTGAGTAAGTCTTCTTTCTTAAAATAGCTTTGAGTTCAACTAAAGCCCAATAGGCATCATCTTTAATCCAGATCTTCTTCCCCATATATCAACATGCACCATTTTGAGGTATTTAAATGTTACCCCTATTTATACATATATATAGATATACAAGACAATGGTGAAAGGGGTTAAGAAAAGGGTTAGATCATATGAGATGAGTCCAGAACTTGCATATATATTAGGTGTTCTTCTAGGTGACGGCTACATAAAGAAGGTAAATGGAGAGGAGTGTGCCATAGGTCTTAATTGTATTGACAAAGATTTTGCCGATTACTTTGCTTATGTCTTGGAGAAGTGGTCGGGTTACAAACCTTCACGATGGGAAAGAGAATATTATGCAAAACCTCCTTTTGCAAAGAGAAAATATCGTTTTAAGCTATATTATGTGGTTTTATATGGTAAAGAGTTAGTAAAGGTTGTGGAGTGGCACATGGAAAAACTGAAAGACTATGTAAAAATAAAAGAATATGCAAAAATGTTTCTAAAGGGTTTCTTTGATTCAGAAGGTTGGATCTCTCCTTTTAGAAGCTATTTTAAAATAGTTATGGCTAACACAAATAAAGAAATTGTAGATTTAGTTGTTGAGGCTTGCAAAACTTTAGGGTTTAAACCGTATGTTTATTTAAACAAGAATCCTTTGCCTTGCTATAGAATAGTTTTATCTAGTTGGGAAGATGTTTATAGGTTTTGGAAAGAAATTGGCTTTACAATAAAAAGAAAGGTTCCGCCCCGCTTTTATGAGGTTTGCTTGTTGTATGAAGCTAAACTATATGCCTATAATAAGCTGAGAAAAGAGTTAAAAAATGGAAAAAGTGCTTGGAAAGTCTGGAAAGAATTAAAGAAAGAGGGAATTTATATTCCTTATAAATGTTTGCTGAATTGGGTGAGAGGGAGCAAACCTTCAATAAAGAGAGTGCACAATGTGAAAATCTTGAAAAATGGCTTACAAACATTATTACAAAAAGAGAATCAAAGATTTGAATAAAGAGGGTTGGTTTTGCTTTTTATCAAAGTTCTTTAACAAAAAGTCTTTCACGGTTATTATATCTTTTAAGAAGGGAAAAAATAATAATTGCATAAAGGCAAGGATTGAATTTTTCAAGTATGTAGACGATTCTTCTTATACTCTGAAAAGGAACGATATTAAAATATGGAATTTGTTGAGAAAAATTTCTAAGAAACTGAATATACCTTGTTATTTTGTTGTTTACTTTAAAAATAAAGGTAAAATTTCTGTAAAGATAGAAGGCCCTCCTTTAAAAAATATAAAGCTATAGTTTCTTCTTCTATTAATATGGCATACGGTCCAAGTTTAGATTTGTATAAGAAATTAATGGAAGAATACATGAAAACTCATGGTCTTTATAATGTGCTCTATGATACTGATTTAGATGGTATTATAGATAAAATAAAACTACCACCAATACCAAAGGGACCTACTGTAATTGTTGCAGCGTCTGATTCAAAAAATAAAGAGAATGCAGATTATATTTGTGATGGAGTAGACGATCAAGAAGAAATAATGGAAGCAATTAATTCTTTGCCTGACAGTGGCGGAATTGTTCTACTAAAGGAAGGGACCTATGTAATTTCGAGCACAATAGAAATTAAAAGATCGAATGTAGTTCTTTCAGGTGTTGGGCCAGCGACTAAGATATTCTTAGCTGATGGGGCTGGTTGTGACATAATAAAAATCTGGAATGATAGTGCTTCTTTAGAAAATGTTATTGTGAGAGATCTTCAAGTAGATGGTAATAAAGCTAATCAAACTGCGGGAGGTAGAGGAATTTGGTTTTATGGTACTTCTGATTACCCTTTTAAAAATTGTGGTGTGATAAATTGCTATGTTCATGATATCTATGGATCTTATGACAGTATATACTTTAATTATACCGAGCATGCTTTTGTTGTAAATAATTTTGTAGAAAATAGTGGAATAGGTATAGGTGTAATAGCCTCTTCCCACTATTCTGTAATTTTAGGTAATAGAGTATCTTCGTGTAGTGATATAGGAATAAGAATGGCTAGCTCTAATTATTGTACTGCGATGGGAAATATTGTGCATGATTGTGAAAGCCACGGCATCTACTTATCTAATATTTCTTATTCTTCTATTGTAGGAAATATCTCTTATCTAAATAAAAGTGGTATATATGTAACTTATGGTTCTTATATAGTAATAGCAAACAACGCATGTATATCAAATAGTGAAGAGGGGATTCGCGTGGCTAATAATCCCACCCGTGTTGTAGTAGGTAATGTATGTTACCATAATGATAAAGACGGAATTTATTTTGCAGGAAATAATAGTATAATTGTAGGCAATATATGTAGGTATAACAATGTAGGCATCTCTGTCCTTGGAGATAATAATCTAATTGGAAAAAACATTCTTACAAATAATACTGCTGCTTCTTATTCAGATACTGGGTCAGGAAATATTTGGGGAGTCTATGACACAACGAATAATATAGACAATGTAGTATAATACTAATAAAATGATACCAAAAGAGGCAGTTGGTATTGCTGTAGGATATGTAGACTCTAAAACAAAGAAGAAAATACCTTACAAAATAATAATTCATAACAAGTTGCTAGTTTTTGAGAAGGATGGCAAAACTATTAAGAGACCTTATGACGAAAGACTTGAAGAAGAGCTAAAAAGGGAAAAAATTAACTACACAATAGAAGAAGTTACCCCTGATTCTTTAGATTTAGAAATTATTGCAGCTTGCGAACAGTTAAGACTTCCCTTAGATAAAGTTAGAGAGTATTTAGAGAAAAGAGAAAAACCTACACCTAAAAAAGACAAGATAACTGAGCTAGAAGAGAGGTTATCTTCACTAGAAAACAAGTTGGCTACTTTAGAAAATAAGTTAAAAAATCTAGGTATCAATATATAGATCTTTTCTTTTTTATTTTATTATGGTAGAAGTCAGGCCAGTTGTACAAACCGATTATTATAGAAAAGCAGATTCAGAGGTTATAAATAGTGATGAATATGCTTTCGTGGCATCTGGTATAGAAGCCGCATTTTTAGATGTAACAGTAGATGGAGTATTAAGGAATGACGGAAAAATAATATGCTCAAGTTTAACAGTAAACAATGTCTTAATAAATAATAATATAATTGAAATAAACTGGTAAAATGGCAGACCGAATTATTTATATGGGCTCAAATTGGAGGTTTAGAGTAGACGACAGTGCAAATATTGCTTATATAGAGTTCTATGATTCAGGCACAGCAACATGGAAGGCAGTATTAACAGTTAATCTAACATCTGTTAGCGATGCTGGTGGAGTTTCTTTAGCATCTCACGCATCTAGACACGCATATGGAGGCGCTGACGCAATTGCTGACAATGCTTTAAGATTTAGTCAAATAGACAAAATATTTGGTACGGAAACAACTGTATCTGTAGATGCAGGTGCTACTAGTGTTATTGATAAAGGTATTTATTATGTAAGATGTGGAGCAAACACTTCTGTAGAATATAGCCCAGATGGGGGAACAACTTGGTACACTTTAATAGCTGCAGGTGGAACTGGCTTAGTTATATCTGACGGTAGTAATGTAAGACTTAATAACGCAGGAACAGGAGCAGAAGATAGCTACCTATTACCAATCCTTTAGTTACGCCTTTATTTTTTGTTTTTATATTTTATCAAAAATAAATAATAGGAGTTTTTTATATACTATTATGGCAGTAACGCAAAAGAAGAAGGTTTTAGAAGACTTAAAAAAGTGTTATATTTCTTTTCCAAAAGTATTAGTAAGAGGAGTTCTTTTAGATGTTCCAGAGAGGGTTAAAAAAATTGCTGAAAAACATAACAAAAATGCCTAAAAAGATTACACCTATAGGTGTTGGAAGAAAAGATTTCTCAGATAATGTAGAGCTATCCGTATTGCCGACTCCTAGATCTTGGCAGGAGTCTGTAAAAGATTTTGAAGAGTTTGAAATAGGGCCAAGATCAGAATATTCTTTTGTGAGAAGTTACGAATATACTCATTATGTTTTGCAAGCTGTTGTTACCGTAAATGCCAATGTGTTAATTGATGTTACATTACAGGCTAAAGTAGGAGGTGATTGGTTAACTGCTTTAAAAAGAAATGGCTATCAAACTGTTAAAATAGATATTCCAGCCTCTTACCCTTTCGATGAGTTGAAAGTTATTATCAAAAATAATTCCAACATAAAAGTAAAGGGAATGTATTATCATTTCGGAATTGCTGGTTTAGAAAAAGTAGGTTACCATGCGGTAATCACGCCTACATAAAAATGGTAAAGGTTATAAAAGGTATTGGTGTTGGGAGAAAAGATTTTAGCAGAAATGTAGAAATATCTACCGTTCCTGTAATGAGGGGCCACCAAGATAGGTTAGCTTATGTTCAAGAAAATTATGAGATAACTTTGGGTCCTGGAGAAGCTAATATTTTATATACCGCACCCTACACTTTTGTTGTGTCAGATTTAGGAGGTTATGTTGGTGAATATTATAAAAAGCTAGAAATAGATTTGCATGATAACATTCTCTTTAGAGTTTACTATTGCTTATTAGACTGGGACCTACTTTTTATGGGATACCCAGCACATCTTTGTATTGTAGATATTATAAGCGGAGCCTACTTTTACGGCAATGTCTCTCTTGACTTGTTATATAAATACGAATATAGATATGGAGAGAATATGTCTACCCTTTATCCAGAATATTTCTTTAGAATTGTCCCAACTATAATCTTGGTTAATGAAACAAATAAAACAGTAACTATAAAATACGACTTAACTCTATCTGGCTTTAGAGATGTTCTTTCTTCTTAATTATTTTATGTAATTTATAAATACTACTAAAGTGACATCGTGCTCATAGGTGCTATCGTAATTATATATTTCTGCCCAAATTCTATCGTTCTGCTTAAATCTTTTGAATATTGTTACATTATCTCCATAACCATCTGCATAAAAGAAGCCTTCTCCTGGGAAGACTTGTTCATTTCCTACTCCTACTCTTATTTTAACTAAATTGTTGCATCCTGGCGGAAAATAAAACAATATATTACTTATAAAGCCATCTCTTTCTGCGTAAAAATATAAGTCATCTTTTGTGTAAGCTGTTGCAGCCTCTACTTTTCTTGAAAAATTAATAGGCCTTGTTTCTAAAACTTCTCTTTTTTGTTCAGCTATAGGCAACTCTAATTGTTTCAATATTGTTTGGATTCTAGATTCATAAGGGATTGTTTTAAACTCCATATTAAAAAATAAGAAAAACAAAAATAAAACTATATCTCCTTTACTAAAATTGTTACATCTACTGCCTGATCTGTGTTAACAACAAAGGAATTCTCAAATCTAATAGGCTTTTTAGCGAAATCTAGCTCTTTCTCTCCTCCTGCTGTGACTTTTATTCCAGTAAAAACAGTATTTGTTCCGTCTTTAATTGTTACTGTTGCATCTGCAGTTCCAGAGTTGTAGAACCTTATGTAAGCCACTAGTGCAACATAGTTATCTCCTGGAGTGAATACTGTGACATCACTACCTGTAGTAGTTACAGACATGTAAACAGGTTTGTACCCCTCCATTTTCGGATTATGCCTTTGTCAAAGGTCTGTATATGTTTACAATTGCGTATTTTTCAGGCTTAGCTTCAAGCTTTTCTAGTTTATATTTATAACCGTAAAATACAACTCTAGATTTTGATAGATTATAGCCGTGTGGATTAGTAACTCTAATTTTGAAAGGTTTGTCTGCCATTATGTAGGTTTCTGTATGTTGCTCTTTAGAGTATATTGTTATTTTACCTGGTGCGTTTGCTATTGCATATCTAGCTTCAGTTGGAGGTTGCCAAATCTCAATTTCAACATCTTCTAAAGGTTTGATTCTAATTTGTGCTAATTCGTCTCCTTCAAGTCTTAAGTAATTCTTCATAGCTTCTGTAGTCTTCTCTGTGTAAGATCCACTAGATACAGATCCAAAGTTTACTATTTGTGATGGTATCGGTTCTACATCTACTACTTTAAAGAATATTTTGTCAGGTAATAGTAATATATTCTCCCCTGGCTTTGCTAAGGGCTCAAAAGGAAACTCGTATCTCATCTTTCTCTAATAAAATAAAATAAAAGAAAATAAATAAAGGGATCGCTATGTTTATGCACCTACTGTCTCACCAGCTGGCTCTGCAACAACTCCTAATATTGGGCATCTGTATGCAGTTGTACCGTCTCCAGTCTTTGCATATACTTCTATCTTTACAGTTGATTGTGGGTCATATACAATTGGACTTGAGAATAGTACAATTCCGTTCTCTAGTGCGTCTGCACCATCAAAGAAGAATTCTCCTTTAACTTTTGCTGTTCCAACAGAGAATCTTATTCCAGTTATTGTTTCATTTTGTGCAACAAATCCGTAAAATGCCATAATTTGATTTGACTTTATTGTGTGGCTTGCTAGAGTTGTCCAGCCTGCTCCTGATGGTGTAACACTCCATTCTTCAGTTGTTAATCCTAGATCACTTGGTTTTACTGCTCTAACTACTAGTCTTTTTGGGTCCTCTACAATCTTCATCTCAACTGCTCTCCTTGCTGCTTCATTTACTGCTGCTTCTCTATATGTCTTTGCGTCTTCTGCTGCTACAAAAATAAGTGGGTAACTCTTGATCATATTAACTCTTAGACGCTTCACCTATATAATTTAAATTCTAGAAATTCTTGATTTCTTATATGGTAAGCCGAAAATATAAAGTAATCATGTTCATTGCATGCAAGTCTTATGAAACAAAGGATAGATTTGATAAGGTTGCCAAAGAACTAAAAAGGAAAAAAATATGTAAAACGAATGAAGATGTTTTAAATTACTTACTAGATCTCTACGAAACTAGAGATATTGGCTTTATCGTCGCTTCTTCACGAAGTAGTAAATAGCAGCTGCAAGTCCTCCTAATATTGGAATTGATATCCACCACTTAGGAACCTCTACTGGTGGAGCTGGAGGCGGAACTGGTTTTTTAACCGTAATTGTATAACTCTTAGTATCGTATTCCCCAGTGCTTCTTACAATCTTTACAGTATACTTATAAGTCCCTGGTTCAGAAGGAGCTTTCCCAATATACTTTCTCTCAATCTTTTTATACTCTGTTAAAGAAAAGCTATCAACTTTTTTGTCATTGAAGTAAACTGTGTAATCCCCTTCCGATAACTCATACTTTATTGTAATATTATATATCTCTTCAGGCTCTAACTCTTCTTTTGACAATGTTATGCTTAATATCTTAACAATTGCTGGTTTATAGTAGGTAAAGCTAGCAACTTTTCCATAAATGCAATCTGATGGTATAGAAGTTCTCCAAATCTTTGAGATCACATAATAAGTTCCACTCTTAGGTAATTCTGGTAAAGACCATTCAACTCTTATAGTATCTCCTGCACTTCCTCTTATAGCCTTTAAAGGAAGGTCCCAATACTCTCCAATGGTATATAAGTCACAGCCACTTCCACCGTAATTTTCTGTTATTGTTGCTCCTATATACAAAGTACCGCTTCCAGAGGTATATTTCACAATTGCAACAATTTTGTTCTTACTTTTATCGTAGTATAAGCTACTTATGTATGCACTTGGTTTTTCTGGTGGTGGAGGAGGTGGAGATGGTTTTATATAATGAATAGTTCTCCAATCACCATCTTGACATTCTCCGCCGTAATAAATTTTAACGACTAAATAATAATAGCCAGTCGGAATATTTGGTTCTATTTTCCAATAGTAGCATTTTGCTTTTCCTGCTTGTCCTGATAGGCTAAAACTTCCCGAATAGTAAACATCTTCTATAGGAATATCACAGCGTTTGTCATATCCTGGAAATTTCTTTTGAATCCAATACTTTACTGTTACTGTGCAGGTTTCATAAAAATCTACACAAACATTTGCTATGCGACTATCTTCATCCCACCCTACATTCATTATCCTTGCAACTGCCATAATAATACCAAATTTTTACAGACTATAATACCTTAGCATAGTCTTGCAAATCTTCAAAAAGAAAATAAAAAAGGGAAATAGACCTTTATTTCTTTTTTCTCATAAAGTAATACACAACTCCTAAAATACCTCCTAAAATAGGTATGCTAATCCATTTAGGTATCTTTTTCTCTTCTACAGGCACTGGCTTTGTTGGTGTATAGTGAATAAGAATTGCTTTGCCATCTATGCATTCCCCGTCCTTATATATCTTTGCGATTATATAATAATAGCCTTCAGGTAAGTTTTTTGGAACACCAAAATAAAAATCTACATATTGACCCTCCTCTCCAACTAAGCCTACTCCTGTTTTCCATAATATTCCCTTTACTTCTATATCACACCCTTCAAAAGTACTAGGTTTTTCTTTTGTTAACCACACATTAAGAAATACTCTTCCTTTTTCTGGAAAACCAACTCTTACTACACCTCTGTTTTTATCTTCAAACCATTTGATATACTCTATTTTTGCAACCATAATAGTATTTAGGAGTAGGGATCTATTATTTATTATGGAAAGCCCAAGTGTAATGGACTTCCTTGTAGGATTTGTAGCAGGAATGATTCTAAGAGATGTAGTTATTGCTTTAGCAAAATATGGAGTTAAAAAGACATTAGAGTTATATGAAACTGGAATTAAAGAATTAGAAGCTAAATTAAGATGAAAAAGTTAATAGAATTACTGAATGCTGGATTAGGAGACGAAATAATAGCATATTATAAAGGTAGGGCTATAACTGTTAGAGAAGCAATAGATCTAGCAAGGAGAGATCGTGAATTTGAAGCTTACTTAAGGAGAATTGGGGTAGATCCTAGCACTTTGACAGAAGAACAATGGCAATTGGCTTTAATGAAGTGGAGAATGAAACCAAGATACTTAAAATACTACTTTAAAGGAAGAGTCTACACCGTCGATGAAATAATCAGAGAAATTGAAATGAAAACCCCGATAGGAGAATACTTTGCTAAGATGGAATTGGCAATACTATGGTAGTATTAGTTACCGCATACAAAAACAATGATGTAGTTATGAGCCGTATTTATACC